>ERZ761609.19-NODE-19-length-256497-cov-47.502496_pt1 | contig 256497 bp, 223 predicted proteins | sample MGYA00511163_ERZ761609 | MGnify/ENA primary metagenome ERZ761609 (study PRJEB28899, sample SAMN02445070) | bioreactor sludge metagenome | biome: EBPR sludge | place: Australia: Brisbane, Thorneside Wastewater Treatment Plant | collected 2011-12-16 ... | reverse complement strand
TGACAAATGCCCCACCACCAAGGAAGGCGCCAAAGTCGATGACAAAGGCTGTGACTTGCCTCCTCCCGATGCTGACAAAGACGGCGTGCCCGACGATGCCGACAAATGCCCTACCACCAAGGAAGGCGCCAAAGTCGACGACAAAGGCTGTGACTTGCCTCCTCCCGATGCCGACAAAGACGGCGTACCAGATGAGGCTGACAAATGCCCCACCACCAAGGAAGGCACTAAAGTCGACGACAAAGGCTGTGACGCCATCGCTGATGCCGACAAGGATGGCGTAGCCGACGACGCTGATCTTTGCCCTGACACGGCTGCTGCCACTGAAGTCAACCAGGTCGGCTGCGCCAAAACCGAAAACATCAACCTCAAGGGTGTCAATTTCGAGACAGGCTCTGCCGTACTGACGGCTGCTTCCCTGCCGATTCTGGATGAAGCCGCCGCCACCCTGAAAAAATACCCCGACCTGAAAATCGAGGTAGGTGGTCACACCGATAGCAGCGGCGACAAAACAGCCAATGAAAAGCTCTCCCAGTCCCGTGCTGAAGCCGTGATGAAATATCTGGCAGAAAAAGGGGCGAAAGCCGAGTTGCTCAGTGCCAAAGGCTATGGCCCCAGTGCTCCACTGGCGGACAACACCACGCCCGAAGGCAAAGCCCAAAATCGCCGGGTTGAGCTGAAAATACTGCCGTAAGAGAAAGAACCCCCTCCCTAACCCTCCCCTTATCAGGGGAGGGAACTACTACCTTGGATACCCATGCCCCGTTACGAACACCAAGCAAAAAAACGCTTCGGACAACATTTCCTGCATGACCGCAATGTCATCGACAAGATGTTGCGAGCCATCAACCTACAAACCACCGATCGGGTGGTGGAAATTGGCCCCGGCCCCGGCGCACTTACCTTTCCTTTGCTGGAAATCCTGCCACGGCTGGATGTGGTCGAAATCGACCGCGACGTGATTGCCTGGTGGCAACAACAACCGCAAGCTCAAGGCAAGCTACACATCCACGCCCAGGATGCGCTCAAGCTCGACATCCCCGGCTTGCGTGGCGAAGGTGACAGGCTACGCATCGTTGGCAACCTGCCTTACAACATATCCACCCCGCTGATTTTCCATTTCCTGCGCCATCGCCAGCACATTCGTGACATGCTGTTCATGCTGCAAAAGGAAGTGGTCGACCGCATCACCGCCGAACCTGACAGCAGCGATTACAGCCGCCTGTCGGTGATGGTGCAATATTACTGTGACACCCATTACCTGCTGAAAATCGGCCCCGGTGCTTTTAGCCCACCACCCAAGGTGGATTCAGCGGTGGTGTACCTGCAACCGTGGGCAACACCCCCGCATGTCGCCAATGACCCGGAGCATTTCGCCGATCTGGTAGCGCAAGCATTTTCGCAACGACGCAAAACCCTGCGCAATACGCTGAAAGGTATGGTGACAGCCGAACAGATGGAAAGCGTGGGGATTGACCCGCAACGCCGAGCAGAAACGCTGACGGTGGCGGATTTCGTGAATCTGGCGAATTTATAAAACCTGCCTGTTGCAAAAGGGGGGCTTTTCTTCATGCCCCCAACACCACCTCCAGAAACGCCTGCCCATACTGCGCCAGCTTGCGTTCCCCAACGCCCGTAATCCCGCGCATCTCGGTCAAGGTCTGCGGACGCTCGTTCGCCATGTGCAACAAGGTAGCATCGTGGAAAATCACATACGGCGGTACCCCCTGTTCCTGCGCCAGCCGCAGCCGCAGGTTACGCAACGCCTCGAACAGTGCTTTCGCTTCCGCCGACAGTGCCGCAAATTCGGGCTTCTCTGCTCGCTCGGCGCGGTTACGCTCCTTGCGCACCCGTTCACGCTTCTGCTCCTTGCGCAAGGACAATCCTTCCTCGCCACGCAACAACGGGCGGGCTTTGTCAGTCAGGCGCAAACCGCCGTGCCCGTCCACATCCACATTCAGGTAGCCCAGCGCAATCAGTTGGCGGAAAATATTGCGCCATTCGCTTTCCGAATGCTCCTTGCCGATGCCATAGGTGGAAAGCTGGTCGTGGCGGAACTGGCTGATGCGGAAATCACTTTTGCCCAGCAGCACGTCGATGATGTAATTGACGCCGAAACGCTGCCCGGTGCGGTACACGCAGGACAGCGCCTTTTGCGCGGCGGTGGCGGCTTCCCACACTTCCGGCGGGTGCTGGCAATTGTCGCAGTTGCCGCACGGTTCGGGGGTGGGTTCGCCGAAGTAATCCAGCAAGGCTTGGCGGCGGCAGGCGGTCATTTCGCACAGACCGAGCATGGCTTGCAGCTTGTGGTGTTCGACGCGCTTTTGCTGCTCGCTGGCGGTCGATTCCTGCATCATCTGGCGCAAGGTGATGACATCCTGCAAGCCATACGCCATCCACGCATTGGCGGGCAAGCCGTCGCGCCCGGCACGCCCGGTTTCCTGATAATAGGCTTCGATGCTTTTGGGCAGGCTCAAATGGGCGACGAAACGCACGTCCGGCTTGTCGATGCCCATGCCGAAGGCGATGGTAGCGACGATGATAATGCCGTCTTCGCGCAGGAAACGCTGCTGGTGGATGCGGCGGGTGTCCGCATCCAGCCCGGCGTGGTAGGGCAAAGCTTTACGCCCCTGTTCGGCGAGCCACGCAGCGGTGTCTTCGACTTTTTTACGCGACAGGCAATAGACGATCCCGGCATCCTGCGGGTGATTTTCTTCCAAAAAACGCCACAACTGCTGACGGGCATTTTGCCCCTGCTGGATTGTGTAATGGATATTGGGGCGGTCAAAGCTGTTGATGTAAATGTCAGCGTCTTGCAAACGCAATTGCTGAATGATTTCCTGCCGGGTACGCAGGTCGGCGGTGGCGGTCAGGGCAATGCGCGGAATACCGGGGAAACGTTCCGCCAACACCGACAATTGCTGGTATTCCGGGCGGAAATCATGCCCCCACTGCGACACGCAGTGCGCTTCGTCGATGGCGAACAGGGCAATGCCGACATTGTTGCGCACGCTGTCCAGCAAGTTGAGCATCTTGTCGGTGAGCAGGCGTTCGGGCGCGACGTACAACAGGTCGATTTGCCCCTCCAGCAGCTCGCGTTCCACCTGCAATACCGTGCCATAGTTGAGGGTGGAATTGAGGTAGGCAGCGCGGATACCGAGTTGTTGCAGGGCATCAACCTGATCCTGCATCAGCGCGATCAGGGGGGAGACGACGATGCCGACACCGGAGCGTACCAGAGAAGGAATCTGGTAGCACAACGATTTGCCGCCGCCGGTGGGCATCAGTGCGAGTACGTCTTTCCCTTCCAGCAGCGAACCGATAATGTCGCGCTGGTTGAGGCGAAAATGGCGGTAGCCGTAGACGCTGTTGAGGATGTGGTAGGCGCTTTGCATCATCAGTTATGCCGGGAACAGCCCGTGGTAGCCCACACCTTGCCGGGGTTCCGCCATCATGTCGGCTACTGTGTCACGCCATGTGGCGTAATGCGCGGTCTGCTTGTGGGCTGCGGCATCTTCCGCACTAGCATAGGCTTCATACAGCACAAAGCGGCATGGGTCATCGCTGGACTGGAGGATGTCGAAACGGCGGTTGCCCGGTTCCTGGGTGGAATTTTCGTGGTTGGCTTTGCAGGCAGTGATGAAAGCGTCGATGTGTTCAGGTTTGACGTGGACATGGACTAGGGTAACGTGCATGGCGGCTTTCCTGTTGTTATTAATAGGGGTACATTAATGCGGTTTTCCGCTCAGTACAAGCAGCAACATGACCCACATCCCCCTTGCCCTCTACATCCACATCCCCTGGTGCATCCGCAAATGCCCCTACTGCGACTTCAACTCGCACCATGCCCCCAGCGGCTTGCCGGAAAAGCAGTACATACAAGCCCTGTTGGCTGACCTTGCCAACGAACTGCCGCACATCTGGGGACGCAAACTGGAATCCATTTTCATCGGCGGCGGCACACCCAGCCTGTTCAGTGCGGAAAGCATTGACGAGCTGCTGTGCGGTATCCGCGCCCTGCTACCCTTCCGCCCCAACATTGAAGTCACGCTGGAAGCCAACCCCGGCACGTTCGAGCAGGACAAGTTCCGGGGCTTTCGTGAGGCAGGCATCAACCGCCTGTCGATGGGCATCCAGAGTTTCAACCCGCCGCATTTGCAGGCACTCGGACGGGTACACAACCGTGAGGAAGCCTTACGCGCCGCCGATATTGCCCGCAGTGCCGGTTTCGACAATTTCAACCTGGATCTGATGTTTGGCCTGCCGCAACAAACGCTGGATGAGGCGATGCAGGATTTACAGCAAGCGATGGCCTTATATCCCACCCACCTGTCGTGGTATCAACTGACGCTGGAACCGAATACCCTGTTTTACAAATCCCCGCCCCCTTTGCCGGATGAAGATTTGGTGGCTGATATTCAGCTAAACGGGCAACAATTCATCAAGAATTCATGCTATTCTCAATACGAAGTTTCCGCCTATGCCAGACCGGGATTAGAGTGCAGGCATAACCGGAACTACTGGGAATTTGGTGATTACGTGGCTATCGGTGCTGGCGCACACGGCAAACTAACCCATCCTGCACAAGCCCGCATTATCCGCTATCACAAATACCGGCAACCCGCAGAGTACATGCAACAAGCCATGCAAGGCTCAGCCCGCAGCGGAGAGCAAACGCTTACACCTGCCGATCTGGGTTTTGAATTCATGCTGAATGCCTTGCGTCTGCGGGAAGGCTTTAGCCCCAGCCTGTTTACCGAACGTACCGGTCTGCCATTCCAGCATCTCAAGGCGGGGCTGGATCAGGCTGTGCAGCGCGGTCTGCTGGATTTCAGCGGCGAACTTATCCGCCCGACAGATACCGGCTGGCAGTTCCTGAATACGGTTATTCAACTGTTTCTGGAGGATTGATCATGTCGCAGGTTCTAACCCACACCAACATCACCTGCCCTTACTGCTACTCTGATTTCAGCACTGAAATCGACATTACCGCTGGCAGTCAGGATTATTACGAAGACTGCCATGTGTGCTGCAACCCTGTGCAGCTTTTCATTCACATTGATACTGATGGCGAAATCACCGGCATCGACGTGACACCGGGAAATGAATAATCCAAGCGTTTAGCGGAACACATCCTGCGTAAAATTGTTGTACCAGCTATACGCATAGCTGGCATCAAACAGACGATCCTGGGCAGTCGCCGTGGCGGAAGACACGCCACCACTGCCTGGAATATTTTCCACCAGTTTGCCATCGTCCGACAGGCGATACACCCCAACCACCGAAATCGCGTAATCCTTGCCGACCAGACTGTAACAACCGTTGGAGAATGACGGGCTTTCCACCTCCAGCCCATTCAGCAGTGCATGGATGGCAGCCGCACACACCTTGCCCTCGGAATTGGCAGCAAAACCGGATTTGGGCAAGGAATCCGCCATACACGCATCACCGATCACATGCACCTTGGGATGGCGGGTGGATTCAAAGGTCAGCTTGTTGACCGGACACCAGCCGGTGCTATCCACCAGATCGGCATCAAACGCCAGCTTGCCCGCCTTTTGCGGTGGGATCACGTTCAGCACAGCACCTTGTACCCGGTCGCCGAACTGGGTAATCGCGGTTTTAGCAGCGACATCCACTTCCACCACACCAGCGGCTTTATCAGATGACCACCATTCAATCAGGGCATTACTGCTCTTGTAGCCGTACAGTTCCGTCCACGCCTGTTCAAACAGTGCCTGTTTGGTAAAGCTGGGTTTTGGGTCAAGGATGATGACCTTGGAATTCGGCTTGTGCTGTTTCAGGTAGTAAGCAATCTGGCTGGCACGCTCATACGGTGCGGGCGGGCAACGGTACGGGTTGGGCGGCGCGGCAATCACCACTGTACCCCCGTTAGGCATGGCGTGTAACTGGTCACGCAACACCAGCGTTTGCGGCCCGGCTTTCCACGCATGGGGAACCGTTGCAGTCGCCGCGTCACTATACCCGGCAATCTGCTCGTAGCGGAAATCAATCCCCGGTGACACCACACAGCGATCATACGGGTAGCTGATGCCACCTTTGGTGATGACCAGTTGCCCGGCGTAATCAATCCCGGTGACTTCATCGGTGACGATTTTCACGCCGTGGGCTTTCAGACCATCGTAATTGAATTGCAGCGACTCAAGGGTTCGATCCCCACTCAGCACCTCGTTGCTCATGTAGCAGGTGGTATAAATCGCGTTCTTTTCGATCAGGGTCACGTCCAGCGTGTTGTCGAGGCGGCGCAGGTATTTGGCGACGGTTGCCCCGCCGGTTCCCCCGCCAATCACTACCACACGCTGTCCGGCAGCTCCGACGATTGCCGGGAAACCAAAGGCGCTGGCTGCCGTACCCGCCAACAGCGTTTTCAGGAATGTTCTGCGCTGGCTATTATGCGTTTCCATCATGGTCTGCCCCTCCTAACCGATCAAACCGGGCAGCGGCCCTGGGTTGCTGTCTTGATTGCCGAAACTGTTGATGTTCAGCCCCATGAACTGGGCGATGGACACCAGAATCTTGTTGTGTGGCGTACCACTGAACTTGAGGCTACGCCCACCGCTAATGCCTGCGGCATGACCACCCGCCAGGATGAAAGGCATGTCACCGTGGTTGTGCCAGCCACCGTGTGCCAAATCGCTGCCAACAAAGATCATGGTGTTGTCCAGCAAGGTACCATTGCCTTCCGGCACGCTGGCAAGCTGGGCAATCAGCCGCGCCAGATGTTCGGTATACCATGCCTTGATCTTGATGAAATCTTCCCCGCCCGCATGGGATGCACCGTGGCAAGTCATGCCACTGCCTGATTCCGGGATCAAGTTTTCATTTACCCCTTGCGACCATTTCAGAGTGACGACGCGGGTCAGGTCGCAAGCGAGTGCATGGACAGCAACGTCCCGCTGCAAATCGCCGATGACACCCATCTTGTAAGGATCACGGTATTCCGCCCCCTGCCAGTAGCTTTTCTTCGGGTCAACCGTAAAGCCGGTCGGGTTGAAATTCCACGCTGCACACGCCCCAGCATTGGCATTCAGGCGCTGCTCCAGTTCGCGGATGGATTCGGTATGGGTATCCAGCTTGGTTTTTTCGATCGTGCCCAACTTGCTGCGCAAGGCATTCAGTTCAGCCAGCGAGGCATCCAGCACACTCAAACGGCGCTGGGCGATGAAATTGCTTTGCGCATTCGTACCGAACAGCGATTCAAACGCCGCCAGCGGGTTGGGTTCCGGCAATACCTGCACCCCGCTGTAATCGTAGGTAATCGCGGTCACGCCCCAAGTCGGCACGATAGTGAGATTCAGGTGCGGGCGCACGGTCTGGCTTTTGAAGGCTTGAGCCAGATGGTAATCCAGCGACACCGCTTTGTCGGATGACATCCCCGCCGCCCCGGTCAGCAGTTTCAGCGTACCGCCCTCGTGGGTGGAGCCGGAGCCTTTCATGTCGACCCCACTGAGGAACACACAGTGCTGGCGTACCCGTTCCAACGGTGCGGTCATGGCGGGCAGGGTAAAGCTGTTGCCCGTACCAATGGCGTGCCAGTTTTCCGGGCGCATCCCGTCAGGGTAGAACACGAAAATGGCGCGGCGTGGCGGCTCACCCGCATACGCCATACTGGCAAACGGCAGGGTGGCAGCACCGAGACCAGCGGCTGCGACCCATTTCATGAAATTGCGGCGATCCTGATTGATGTTCATGTCACGTTCCCCTTATTGCGCCCGACGCACGGTAAAGTTGGGTGCATTGACAATGCTGATCAACATGGTTTGCAGGTTGTAGCCGTTGTCCTTGTAGCTTTGCAGGTAGCTGTCCAGTGCACACTTGTCGGCATCCGATTCCAGCCGCCCGGTGGTGTAGCGGTAGTATTGCCGTGCCACACATTGCGCTGCGGTCGGGCTGTCTGCCGTCAACGCGCTCAGGTGGTTGAGGTCGCTGAACGTCAATGCTTCGTCTGGCGAGTAGGTTTCCATACCGCGCAGGATGGCACTGGCACTGATCGGGTTGCCATTTTCCGCGCTGCGGAACTGGCCTGCACCGTCGTAGTTCTCAAAGCCAAAGCCGGGGCCATCCAGATACTGGTGGCAGCTATAGCAGCTTGGGAACGCATTACTATGGAAATCAAAGCGTTGTCGCGTAGTCATGTTCGGGTCAGGGTCAGGCGGCTGCACCAGCCCGAAGTTGGCAGGCTCCGGCAATTCATGGCACAACACCCGCTCGAAGTAGAAGCGCCCACGCTTGAACGGATGCGACTCGTTGCTGTTGGAATAACGTGCCAGCACTGAACCCAGTGTCAGCAAGCCAGTGCGAGTGCCGTTAGTGACCGGCGTTTTCTCAAACGCACTGCCGCTTGGCCCGCTAAGGTGATAGAAATCCGCCAGCGTTTTATTGGCAATCACGTAATCCGCCGTATACAGCTCACGGAAAGTCTGGGTGGAATCAAACGTCACGTAGTTGAAGAAATTGATCAACTCCTGCGACAGTGCCGCTTTCACCTCATTGGTATACGCCGGATACACGCTGGCATCCTTGGCTGGCAAGGTGTACGGGCTACCTTTCAGCAACCATTGCCCGACGAAGTTCCCGACCTGTTGACGGCTACGTGATGCCGCCAGCAGACGTGATGCTTGAGCAATCCGCTGTGCCGGAGTATCCAGCGCATTCTGGTCAGCAGCCTGGAATAACGTGTCATCCGGCATCGAACCCCAGAACAGGTAAGACAAACTGCTGGCAACCTCATACGGGGTCAGCTTGTACGTACCATCCGCCTGCAATTCACCCAGCTCGGAACGGTACAGGAAGTTGGGTGACACCAGCATCATCATCACGGTTTTTTCCACCGCATCGCGGAACGCCACGCCACTGAAGTTGGTAGCAAACTTGTCCACTTCTACCGTGCTCAACGGGCGACGGAATGCACGTTTACCAAAACTCTGGATAAACTGGCGACCACACGCCAGATCCTGTTGGCTGCACGGCATGATCTTGCCCCAGCTATCCTGCACCGCTTGCGCAGCCACCTTTTCTGCCTGGGTCAGATAAGCATCCATCCGCAGGCTGGACACCTGATTCTGTTCACTGTTGTTGTCGAAACCGCCTACCGTGTTTTCATCCGGCAGGCTGTTTACCAGATTCAGGCTCAGGCCGAACAGGTCATTGACAGTGTTCTGGTATTCCAGACGGGTTAGCAGGCGCAGGCTGCGGATTCCGGCAGGTGGTGTAGTGGTACAAGCCTGCGCACCGCCGCCGCCACCATTTCCGGCATTCGGAACCAATACGTCAATAATGTAGGAGGCCACTCCCGAAGCACACCCACCACTGCAAGACCCCGGATTACCCGGCGGCATGGTATCGTGAATGATCCCAGTCAGGCGTGTCAGGTCAGCCGCCGTGTATTTGGTCAGGTCAACCTTGGTGAAACCGCCCTTGCCATCCGCGCCATGGCAGCTTGCACAACCCTGACGCTGGTACTGGGTTTGCCCGTATTGCAGCACCGTTTGCAATGCAACACTCACCACCGTACTCACGGCACTGCCTTTGGCGTTGAAAGCACTGATGCGGTAATCGTAACCAAGCCCCATCGCCACCGTGCTATCGACATGGGTTTGGGTGTTGCTACCCACCTCTGCCAACGTCACCCACGCGGTGTCATTTGCCCCAGTCGCACGCCGCTCGACACGGAAACCTGTTTCGTTACTGCTGTTATCTTTCCAGCTCAGGTTAACCTTACTGTTATCCACCAAAGTGGCGGTCGTGTTACTAGGCGCAACCGGAGCGGTATCGGTTGATCCGCCACCTGAATCACCACCGCCCGAACCGCCTCCACCAGTGTCTCCTCCTGCCTTGGCAGTCGCATCTGCCGCGTAGTATTGCGCCAGAGCCAGTAACACATCATCACCAAACAGGGTTTTGATGTCTTTAAGCTGGTTAGCCATTTCGGTAGGTACATTGCTGCTACGACCTGCATGGTAATCTTCCAGCGTGGCGTGCAGGTAGGTTGACCATTGTCCGTCCAGTAGGGTTTTGGTAAAACCGGCATCGTTGCCCGTACCCGCATGGCAGAACTGGCAATTGCTTTCATGCACGGCTTTACCACGCGCTACCAACGCTGCATCCGTGGTCTGCTGGTTGGCCTTGTAAGGCAGTTTGGAAAGGTAATCCGCCATGCGCTCGATTTGCGTATCGGTATAGCCCTTGGCAATGCGGCTCATCACGCTGGAAGCACGCTCACCCGTGCGGTAAGCCTTCATGGTACGGAGCAAGTAATCCTTGTTCAGGCCAGCGATGGAAGGTGTGCCGGGGCCAGAACTGTAGCCATCCGTACCGTGGCAGGAAGCGCAGTTGTTGACCAGCATGGCGGCGCGGATGTCGTTGCGATCCTGGCGTTTGACAGTGGCACTATAAGCATAAGCCGACGCCCCGGAAACATTGACTGCTTTTACACGGTATTCGTAACTGCTGGCAACAGCCAGGGTTTTATCTTGATAGGCAATGGTATTCGCTGCCAATGTTGCCAATACCGCCCAACTGCCTGCGTCAACCCGACGCTCCAAGACAATATTGTCCTCCTCAGCACTGGTATCCACCCACGACAGGTCAGCATAACTGTTACCCACCAACGTTGCTTGCAACTGCTCCGGGGCTTTGGGCGGCAACACCAATTTATCCGCCTGACCACTGCACCGTTTACCATTTACCGCCACATCAATCGGTGCAAGATTCAGCCCGGTGTGGGAAGCATTAAAACCGAACGAAATGCTGTCGTTGTAGGGGCCAATGACTTTATTGAACTCCATGTTCCCCACTGTCACTTTGTCACCTGCCTGACTGAACTGCCCATTCCAGCCACCCGTAACCTTCTGCCCAGTCGGCATTGTCCATGTCGCCTGCCAACCGTTCCAAGGCGCACCCGTATTCTTGATGTCAACCGTTCCAGTGAAACCATTATCCCACTGGGTTTGAATCTGGTATTTGACGTTACAAGATGGTGGCGGTGGCGGTGGCGGGTCCACCTGCCCGGCACACTTAACGCCGTTCAGGGAAATATTACCAGGGATATTGTTCAAACCAAGGTGAGCACCATTAAACCCAAACTGGATTAGCCCGCCCTTGGCGATATTCTTGTTCCAGTCAACTGGCCTGACCGAAACAGCACTCCCAGACTGCTGGTATTGCCCATTCCACATACCCGTTACGGTTTGCCCATTTGGCATATTCCACGCAACTGTCCAATTTTCGACCGCATCGCCCGTATTTTTCACCATCACGTCAGCCGTAAACCCCACCGCCCAAACAGTAGGCACAGCATACAGCACTTCGCAAGCAACAACAGGGGGCTGAGGTGGCAAGGCATTACCCTCACACAACACCCCATTGACCGATATATTGGTAGGAATATTGTTAATTCCACTATGGGAAGCATTGAAACCGAACTGGGTGGAAGCACCTTTAGCAACAGTACCATTCCAGCTTGCATTTTTGACGGTAACGGCTGCACTGTTTTGGGTATAGCTCCCGTTCCACAGCCCTGTGATTTTTTGCCCGCTCAGCATATCCCACTTGACTGTCCAGTTTGACCACGGGTCTCCGGTATTGGTGATATTGACGTTGGTGGTAAAACCATTATTCCACTGCGTGGAAACGGTGTAGTTGACCTTACAACTGTTAGCTGCCCACGAAGCGGGACTGAAAAACCACAACATAAGCCCGGTCAGAACATATAAAAAACACTTATATTTATGATAGGCAGACAGCCCGCTCCTTCCAACCGATTGAATCTGGTTTTTCATTATGGCTTCCTCGCAAGAAAACTACTCAGTAGTCAGGAAGACTAGTACATTAATTTTACATATACAAGAATAAAATCATAAGCATTATTGATGATAATGCATTTAGTTATCGTTGCCAACGCCGCTCCCGCTCGGCAATCCGCATCAGCGGGTAATACAACACCCACCCGGCAAACAACGCCAGCCAGCCCGACCACATCACGTCCGACAGGAAATGCCCCCCTGCCGCCATGCGCGTCAGCCCAATCAGGCAACCGAATACCAGCGTTGCTGTCAATGCCAGTTTTGCCCAACCCGGCTTGTGCCGCCGCAACAAAAACCAGAAAGCAATGAAAGCAAACCCCACCGAACTGTGCCCGCTAGGAAACGAACGCCCTTCCCCGTTTGCCACGTAATACAACGGCGGAGTATAAGTCGCCGTGCCCCCCAGTTGTTCCACCTGTACCGGGCGTGCCCTGCCCCAGTGATCCTTGAACAAGGCATTGACCAGCAAACCCGGCCCCAGCAAAAACACAAACAGCACATAAGCCGCATACAAACGCCCACGATACCAACGTCGCAACAATGTACTAGCCAGTATCAGCAACAGGCTAGCAATCAGTACCACACCTGCCACATACGGCACGCCATCGTAAAACACCGCTTTCCACAGCGGAAAATCATCCAGCAACCACCCTGCCTGCGGCTCGTAAAACCCCGCTGCCACCGTCAAATCCCAGCCGGAAAACCAGAATACCACCGTAGATGCTGCCACCAAATTGAGCCACAACCACGCTTGCGGGTGCTGTTTCCAAAACATTTTCCACCATTGCATCATTTGCCCACCCCCTTGAAACCACGCAGCAGGTACACCTGATAATCCAGCCGGTATTTGGCGTGAATCGTTGCGTGCAAACCGCCCACAGACTGTGTGTTGGCAAAATGAACGACCATATCCGCAGGCAAGCCACCCGGTGTAACGAACAGAAAATCCTTGCCGATTTTGTCGTCCAGCCGCGTCACCAGATCGTAGTGATGGCGCAACAACTGACCCGGATTCCAGCTTGTGCCACGCAAGCCTTCCGGCTGCACGTAGTAAGCAAATTCGCTCAGGATATTGCGGTCGCTTGCCAGCAGAATGGCATCAGGGTACTGGCGTTGGATGGCATGAAACTGCTCCCCCACCTGCTGCCAGCCCTTGAGACGCTTGTGCAGGTCAGTATCAAGCCACTGGTTCAAAGGCGCAGGGTGATAAACCAGCAACCCCAGCAACACATTCAACAGTAATGCCAACGCAAACCAGCGCCCACGCCCCTGCAACCAAACCACCACCAGCAGGGTTGCCGCCACATAGGTAGGGGCTGCCCAGTTGGCATTCGCATACCCCAGCAGCGCTTGCAGGCTGATCACCAGCAAAAACGGTAAGGCAAAACTCAGTAACAACACCTTGTGTGGCCCACGCCAGGCAAAGGCTGCCCACACAAACAGCGGAAACAACAGCAAGCCAAAGACCCCGAACTGCCCCCCCAGAAAATCCGCCAGCCCATCCCAATGCAGACCGGAACCAATCTCGGCAATTTCTGCCGTATGCTGGAAGGTAGGGAAATCGTGCTGCCAGTTCCACCACAGGTTTGGCGCAAAAATCAGCGCAGCCAGCAACACCGCCACCCATGCCCGCACATTGCGCAACAAGTCCAACCGCTGAGCAAACAACGCATACAACAACGCGGATACGAAAAAGATTCCCATCGTATACTTGCTCAGCATTCCCACCCCAATCGCCAGCCCCAGCAACAGCCAGTCGCCCCAGGCATTGCTTGCCAACACCCGCACGAATGCATACAACGCCAGTGTCCAGCAGAAAAACAGCGCAACATCCGTGGAAATCAGGGTGGAAGACAAACTCACCGCAGGCAGGGTCAGAAACAGTACAGCAGCCATCAGCGCCGTGGTAGCCCCAAACAGCCGCCGTGCCAGCAGAAACAATACCAGCGTACTCAGCGGGTAAAACAGCAGGCTACCGGAACGCACGCAAAATTCGCTGTCACCACAAACCGAAGTAGTAGCGGCGATAATGGCGGCAATCACAGGCGGCTTGGAGTAATAGCCCCAGTCCAGATGCTGTGCCCAGTACCAGTATTGTGCCTCATCCACAAACAGGTTCAGGCCACTGCTCGCCACCATCCACGCCCGATAAAGCGTCACCAGCAGAATCAACAGAATGAGCAGCCCCAGCTCACCTTTTAACATTTTAAACATTGTTGTTGTCTTTTAATGGAATCAGCCAGCCAATCAACCCGCCAAGCAGCGAGGAACCAAGAATAAACAAATGCACATTCACCGCACCGATGGTTGCCGCCTGCGCATTGACCACTGGCAACAGAGCAGTCACCATGCCGCCTTCATACGTACCGAAACCACCTGGCGCATGTACTGGCAACACACTGGTCAACTCGCCTGCCACCACACTGGTCAGCAGCATGTTCCAGCTCACATCCGGCAGGAATTGCCCCAGCAACCACGCCAGCGTTACCAGTTTCACCAGCCAGTTCGCCCAGGTCATGAGCCAACTGCGCCAGAACGCCCCCCAGCCATCAGGCAGACCATACATGGCTTTTTGCGCCAGTTCGCTGAGTTTGCCGTCCTTGCCTGCAAATGCCACTTCGATACGGTTGCGCAATACATACACAAGCACCGGCAACACCATCCATACCAGCATGATCGGCACTGCCAGTCGTTTCAATGGCGTCACGACCAGCAAAGGATAAAGGGCGAAACTCAGCACCGTATGCAAATCCAGCACCCGGAACCACACCAGCGCAGAGACCGAATGCGCATACCCCACCCCGAAATAGCGTTTCATCAACACGGGAAAACTGACCTCACCCGCACGGGCAGGCAGCAGGTTGTTGAGAACATTATGGATCAGCATCAGCCGCCAGGTTTGCAGCCACTGCCCGGTGAGGAATTGCGGGAAATAATCGTACATGCGCCACGCCCGCAATGCGTAGCTAAGTACCAGCAAGGCTAGCGCTACCAGCCCTTGTGTCCAACTGAATGCCAGCCACGGCTCCAGCACCGTTTGCCAGCCAAGCCAGTATTCGACACCAATCACAAACAGAATCAGGATCAACCATGACAACACCAGCTTCCAGCGTTGCCCGGATTTGTTTTGTTCCTCAGCCATCTCGATACCTGCCATCCAAGACAATATTGCGCTGCATTGTAGCCGAATGCCGGTGCTATTGCGCCATTCACCGCCTGCTGGGCGATTTAACCCGTTAAACCAGCCAATCAGCCAACCACAAGCGCAGACGCAAGCCCCAACCCGAAGTCAAACCCACTTCGCGGAAGCGGATTGTCCCCTCTTCATCCAGCACATAACTGGTTGGTACGCCACGGATGCCATATTTGGCAGACAAATCACCACTTTCGTCCACCAGCGTGACCCAGTGGGCAATGCCTTTGCGTTCCATGTAACGCGCCACCTCTTCCTCACCCCCTGATTGGAAGGCAATGGTGAGGACTGGCCAGTCCTCACTGATGGCGGAAATGCTGCCCTGTTCCATTTCACACATGGGACACCAACTCGCCCAGAAATGCAGCAGCACTGGCTTGCCCCGGTAACTATCAAGACGGATGGTTTCGCCGCTGAGAGCAGCATGTTCAAAATCGGGGGCTTCTCCATCCAGCATCCCGCGCTGCTGCCAGGTACGTACCGCGAAGATAATGGCTATGATGATAAGAGCTTCGAGTAACCAGCGTAGCCAGCGTCGTTTTCTGGCTTGCCCTTTGTTCCCCAATGTATTTGATTCCATTGCAATCCATTATTGTTTAGCCTGAGTGCAGGCATTGTAGCACATCCCACAATCTTGCCACCGCCATCAAGCAATTCCTCACTTTTTATCGAATGCCATTTGTCAGAAGAAAGTTCATTCCTGACAAACGCGCCCGTTATAATGACGAAGAGTAAATAATAAATCTCAAAATAAAAATCTCCGAAAAATACTGACTTATAACAATTATCAGGGGACTTCCACTCATGCACCTGCTTAAATCCCGCACAGTCCTGCAAGCACCTTTACTTTGTTTATCCTTGATGTTGCTCGCCTCACCTGCCACTTATGCCGATAACAATTGCGAAGGCTATGTAGCGGCAGGAGGACGTGAATACTGGGTTGCCATCCCCAGACAGAGCGGTAACGGTGATCCCATCATCCACCTCAATCTGGTCGGCAAAGCAGGAACCACAGGGACTATCAGCATCGCTGACAACAGCTTTGCTGCGATCAGCTTCACCATTCCTGCGGGTGGGTTCTATGAAACTACCATCGCGGCTACCAGTCAGGTTTCTGGCAACCAGGTCACTCTCAATAAAGGATTGCATATTACCAGCAACGATGACGTGCTGACCTATATCATCAGCGAACAACAATATACAACGGATGGATTCCTAGCTTATCCTACCGTTGGTTTGGGAAAAGACTATTACGTTATCAGTTACAACGGTTTGTATAGTGGCAGTTGGAACTATCCATCCCAGGCGGCTATTGTTGCCAGCCAGGATAACACCGCCATTACCGTAACACGCCCAGGTGGTTCACCTGAAAATGTGACCATCAACAAAGGGCAGGTTTATTCCATTTTTCATCCTTCAGGCGGTGACCTGACAGGCACTCGGGTTCAAAGCGACAAACCGGTGGCCGTCATGGGCAGTGTTGACTGCGCTAACGTACCTACTGGAACAGGTACATGCGATCATCTGGTCGAACAAATGCTGGCAACACCCGACTGGGATGTGGAATACGTTGTGCCACCACTGGCAGCAGACGGGCAAATGACCCGTGTAATCGCAGCGGAAGACAATACCCAGGTTTTCAAAAACGGGACACTGGTTGCCACTTTGAATGCAGGCCAATACTGGACGGGTTCGGCAATTGCCAATCCCACCCAGGTTGAGCATTACACGACCAATGGAAAAAAAATCCAGGTTGCACAATACTCCACAGGCAACCAGATCAACGGCGCTACCGGCCCCGGTTTTGACCCGTCATTTGGCATGGTTCCTTCCCGTGCCATGTGGCTTAAAAAACACATTTTCAAAGCACAACCCAATTTCAGCAACAATCTCCTGATCGTTTCCCCCACGACGGATACCGCCAACCTCACTATCAATGGCGCAGCACCATCCAGTCCCCCAACCTGGTCTGCCATTGCAGGAACCGATTTATCCTGGACACAAATCACTTTGGCCGCAGGGCAAGTCTATACCGTTGAAAATACGACCCCTATTGGCTTGACAGTTTTTGGCGGAAAAGTAGATGAATCCTATTTGCTACCTGGCAACATGAGCCTGGGCGACCTGGATGGAGATGGTATCCGTAATATTCAGGACTGTGACGCCGACGGGGATGGTATTTACAACTCGGTAGAAGTATCCAAAGCCCTGTCCGGCACTAACGGCGACTCCGATGGTGACGGGCTGGTCGATGAGCTGGATCTGGATAATGATGGTGACGGCATTCCCACCAATATCGAAGCGCAAACGACCGCTGGCTATGTTCCGCCATTACTCCAGTTCTATTCAAACGGTCTGGATAAAGCCTATAACGTCGATACCGGCATCATCCCGGTAGATACGGACAGCGACACCATCGCAGACTATTTGGATCAAGACTCCGACAATGGTGGAACCAGTGACCTGATTGAAGCAGGCATTACCTTAAACGGTACAGATGCCGACCGGGACGGCCTGGACGATGCCATCGACACCAATGATTTGGCAATGGGGCCTGCCAATGCGGGTATTACCGACCTGCTGGCAACCTACCCCAATAGTGGCGCAGAAGTTTTCTGGCGTATTCTCGGCAACCACGCACCAACCATCAGTAACGGCAACGGGGGCAACACCCATGCCGTCAACTTCACCAGCACCAGCACCTCATCTGTACAGGATTACAATGCCACCGACCCTGATGGTGAAACTGAAAATGGAGGTGGTCTGACCTGGAGCATTACAGGCGGGGCAGATGCCGCACTGTTCACTATCAACAGCAGTACCGGGGAACTGAAATTCCTTTCCCCCCCCAATATCAGCAGCCCACAAGACAATGGGGCAAACAATCAATATGACGTAATCATACAGGTCAAGGATGCAACCGGTGAAATTGATACACAAATCCTGAGCGTTACAATCGTCCCCAACAGTGCTCCGACCATCAGCTCAGCCAATAGTGTCAATATTCCTGAAAACACCACGGCAGTCCTCAATGTTGAAAGTAGTGACGATAACAGCAGTGAAGGTAGTGGTCTGACCTATGCTTTCACTGCCAGTGCCAGCAACAGCCCGGATGAAGGCAAGTTCAACCTGAATACAGCAACCGGTGAAATTACCTTCAAAGCCGCCCCCGACTATGAATTACCCGGCGATGCCAATACCGACAATGCCTACAAGGTAGAAATCAAGGCTTGCGACAGCCTCTCCGCCTGCACGACACAGATCATTACTGTCAATGTCACCAACGTGGATGATACTCCGCCAGTTCTTGCCATCAGCACGGTCGCAACAGATGACATAGTGAATGCCAGCGAATCCCAGGCAAATCTGGCTATCAATGGCACAACAGATGCTGAAAACGGTCAAACAGTCACCGTCAAACTCAACGGCAAAACCTATACTGGCACGGTCAATAATGGTTCGTGGACAGTGACCGTTCCAGCCGCTGATGCAGATGCCCTCCCCGAAGGCGCTCTGCAAATAACCGCCGATGTCCAAGACGCTGCGGGTAATGCAGCCACCCAAGCAACGCGCAATATCAGCGTAGATACCATTGTCCCTGCCATTACAGGAAATGATGTCGCCAAAACCAGCGATACCACACCTGACCTGAGTGGTACAACTGATGTTCCCAATGGTACAGCCATCACGGTACTTGATGCGGGTGGCGGTACTATCTGCGCTACCACAGCCAATAACGGTACATGGGCTTGTACACCCGGAAGCAATCTGGCTGCCGGTAGCCACATACTGACCGTGCGCACAAATGATAGTGCCGGAAATACAGGCAGTGATGATTTCACTGTTGCCATCAATGCCTTGCCTGTTATCAGCAGCAATGGAGGGGGCGCAACAGCCACCCTGCAAATGCCGGAAAAAACCACCCGTGTAACGGATGTTGACGCCAGTGATGCAGATGCTGGCGATCAACTTGCTTACAGCATCACAGGCGGCGCAGATGCAGCCCTTTTCCAGATTGACAGTACCACTGGCGTTCTTGTATTCAAAGCGGCTCCTGTATACGTCAACGGAGGGGACAACACCTATGAAATCACCGTCAAGGTAGATGACGGTAATGGTGGCAGTGATACCCAGACACTGACTGTTGAGGTATTGAAAGATACTGACCTTGACGGCGTAGCAGATATTAATGATGCTGACCTTGACGGTGATGGTATCCCCAACACGACCGAGGGGACTACCGACACGGATGGTGACGGCATCCAGAACCAGTGGGATTTGGACTCTGACGGTGATGGCATCCCTGACAATATCGAAGCGCAAACCACCACTGGCTTCAAAGCGCCTTCCGGTGTGGATGCCAACAAGGATGGTATTGATGACGCCTATGGAACAGGGCTGGTTCCAGTGGATACAGAAAATGACGGCAAGAAAGACTACCTCGACACCGATTCTGAAAATACCGGTGGCGATGACAATACCGAATCCGATGTACCCGTGCTATCTGGCGTGGATGCAGACAAGGATGGCCTGGATGACACCATTGACACCGATGACACCGGCTTCGGCCCGGCCAATGCAGGCATTACTGACCCATTGGCGACTTATCCGAAAACCGGCACGGAGGTGAACTGGCGTGTACCCAATACCCCGCCCGTGTTTACTTCACCCACCGCTGCCACTTTCAATGAAAACAGCACTGCCGTTGTGCAAAACGTGGAAGTGACTGACGACAAGAACAGCGAAGCTGCCTCTGGCATCGGTTACAGTATTGTCGGCTCTGATGACGATGCCCGCTTTACCATTGACGCCAAAACCGGCGACATCAAGTTCAAGCTGACACCAGACTACGAAAACCCCGCCGACAAGAACAAGGACAACGCCTACATCCTGACCGTGAAAGCGTGTGACATGGAAGGCGGCTGTAGCCAACAGACCATCACCATCAACCTGATTGATGTGGATGAAGACAATGACAACGACGGCCTGATGGATTCCAAGGAAGCCGAACTCGGCACTGACCGCTGGAACCCAGACACGGATGGTGACGGCCTCAAGGACGGTGAGGAAGTGAATACCCTGAAAACTGACCCACTCAAAGCTGACACCGATGGCGATGGCCTGAGTGACGGTGATGAAGTGTTGAAATCCAAAACCGACCCGCTCAAGGCTGACACCGATGGCGACGGCGTGAACGATGGCGCGGAAGTGGGCGCAGACCCTGCCACCCCGGTTGACAGCGATGCTGACGGTACAGCGGATGCGTTCGACACCGACGATGACAACGACGGCATCCTGACCAAGGATGAAGCACCAGATGCTAATGGTGATTTGAACCCGGATGATGCCCGTAACACCGACGGCGACCTATTGCCCGATTACCTCGACAACGAAGACGACGGTGACGGTGTATTGACGAAGTACGAAGACCCAGCAGGCAAGCGTGATACCGACAAGGATGGCATCCTGGATTATCTGGATGACGATGACGATAACGACGGCTTGCTGACTGAGTATGAGCAGGCTGACCCGAACAAGGACGGCAACCCGGCTGACCAGCGTGACACCGACAAGGATGGCGTTGCCGACTGGCTGGACACCGACGATGACGGTGACGGCGTACTGACAAAACATGAAATGGCGGACAAGGACGGTAACGGCAACCCGACCGATGCCACCGATACCGATGGTGACGGCAAGTTCAACTGGCTGGATGTGGATGACGACAATGACGGCATCCTCACCAAGTATGAGAAGCCTGATGCCAATAGTGACGGCAACCCGGCAGATGCGCAGGATACCGACATCGACAGCAAACCGGATTATCTTGATACCGATGACGATGGTGACAGCAAGCTAACCAAGGATGAAAAAGCCGACAAGAATGCTGATGGCAACCCGGTGGATGCATATGACGCAGATGCTGATGGCATCCCCAGCTACCTTGACCCCAGCGAAGTGCCCACTGTTGTTCTGCATATCCGTGGCTTCCTGCAAGGAGCTTACAGCACCTCAGACCAACTGATGCGTGACGACCTGCGCAAACTGAACCTGATTCCATCTGCCCAGCCGTATACCGATGTCAATACATCCCTGGGTTATACAGGGACGGAAGTACTTGCTCCTTCCGTGCTGGCAGTCACTGGCTCAGATGCCCCGGTAGATTGGGTAGTGGTTGAAATACGCGACAAAACCACCCCCAAAACGGTGGTAGCACGTGCTGCGGCCCTGTTGCAACGTGACGGTGATGTAGCGGATCCATTGACCAACGAAGCCAAGCTGCGCATCCCCAACGTGACAGAAGGTCAATACTACCTCAGCCTGCGCCATCGCAACCATCTGGGTGTCACCACCAAAGATGCCATGCTGCTGTCACCCACACTCACTGTGGCTGACTTTACCTTGCCCAGCCAAACGGTCATGGGTTCCAACGCCAGGTTGGGCAATGGCACGGTATCTCTCATGTGGGCTGGCGAAGCCAACAACAGTGACAGCGTTATTGCCAATGGCCCCGGCAACGATACCAATGTGGTATTGGGCACAGTGCTCATGCACCCAACCAACCTGCTGGTCAACAGCAACTTCCGCCTGAGCGGGTACTTTGCTACCGACCTGAATCTGGATGGCACTACCCTCTACGCAGGCCCCGGTAACGACATCAACCTGTTACTGGGCAATGTGTTGCTGCATCCGGCTAACAGCCTGATGGCAGCCAACTACATTGTTAATGGTTCTGTTCCCAAATAAACCACACGGTTGCGAAAGCACTGACGGCTTGTATCGCAAGGTACAAGCCGTTGCTGCATTCACGCCAGGCAATCCCATTCGTCAGCTTTAATTGCCGCTTAGCCTATTTTTATGGATCATTTCTGCTGGCCTATGTCACGCAATTAATCATAATTTTAAAACCACTGATAACAAATATACTGGACACAGGGGGTCACAATGACGGGTTCAACCGGACGATGGTTGTTACAAAACCGTAGCATATTCATCGTGTCAATGATTTTCTCAACTGCCTTATCATTAGTACCTGCATATTCCCATGCAGCCGATGAAGATTTAAACAAAACAGGCATAGTCTCCAGCAAAGCCCCGGATGGCAGTTCCAGCACAATGGACTGGATTGTGACCCACAGTAACAACCGCGCTGGCATCATGGAAAACGTCATCCTGACAGACAAGCTGGAAGGTGGGCATACCATGGTTCCTGGTAGCCTGAAACTTCCCTCTGGCTGGACAGCACAATACTCAACCAATGCCGGAGTCAGCTTCAGCAGCTCCCAACCCGCTTCCGGCGTCAACGCCATGATCTTCAGCAACCCGTTTGTAGTACCCACGGGTTTGGGTAAAGGCCGCACCATGACGCTGCCCCTTTCCGGCCCGGTCAACCTGAGTGGTGGTGGTGATGGTTTTGCTCCTGGCATTCTGGACAATGGCAAAATCATGGGGATCAACCATCACCAGAGTAACCCGAACATCTGGTGTTATGATACTAGCACGGAAGCTGTTTGCACTGGCTACCCCAAAGCACCGGGTATTCCAACCGGCATGTCCCCTCTGGTCGTCAACATTGGCAACAAGTTGTACATCGGTGACGATTCTGGCAATGCGGCCTATGGTCAACTTGGGCAAATTTACTGCTGGGATGGCGAAACAGATTCATCCTGTGGTGCCAGCCCTGTTGTACAGGATAGCGGTTATGCAGGCCCCGTCGTTATCGACAACAAGATTTATGTGTTAACCAAAGGCGGTCACATCGACTGCTATGATCCTGCCAACTCCCTGCAACGCTGCCAGGGATTCACACCTGTCGCTGTAGGCGTCAATGCCCTTGATACCAATACGTGGGGCACTAATGGTTCCGATATACAGACGATTGGCAAACGTATTTATGTTGCCAATACTGCCGGGGCGATGGCTTGTTTTGATACGGCTACCAATGCCAAATGTGCTGACTGGGCGGTCAACCCCATCAGCATTACCACTGGACAAACCGACGTTTTCCGTCGCATGGATGCCAATGAAAAAATGACAGGTGTCTGTATTGCCGGTTATAACACCAATGCAATCTGCTACGATCTGGATGGCTCCAACCCGGTGAGTGTACCCGTCAGCCCGGTTCATGCCAGCCAGCCCGGCCTGAACGCTGTCGCAGAGACTTATGTTGATACCCGTGTTTTCTTCCCGCAGTTCTACCCTGAAAACAGTGTCGGTTGCTGGGATTGGGCGACTAACTCGGTTTGTACCGGCAGCAGCATGTCTGGCGGGGTCTTTGGGGCAGGTGCCGCAGCTTACCCTTATGGTTTGAATACTGATGGGGCTTGTGTCTATTCGTTTGGTGACGCCGGACAATTGATTTCATGGGATCCAGAAACCGGTGCAACCCCCTGTGTCCGCTCCACCGGCAAACTGTCTGTACCCCTGGAAGAATACCGCTGTGATGGGAAAGCAGACCCAACGCTGGCGTGGGAAAAAGTGCAGTTTTTTGATACGAGCATGGCATCCGGGGAAGATTTCACCTCACTAAAAGTCAAAGTGGTCAATGCGGCTACCGGTGAAGTGCTGAAAGGCCCGGTTGAAATGATTGGTGGAACAGGCTCCCTGGACATTTCTGACATATCAGCCTCTTCCATCAAGGAACTGGAACTGCGCTCAGTGGGCAAGCCCGTGGGGAAAACCGCCTGGAATGATGGCATTGCCCCCAAAGTGGCGATGACCTTCAAATCATCCGCACCACCACAGTTTTGCTATAAGTCGAGCGTGGCTTGCGCCGTCGATACCCCAAAAATGCAAAACACGGTACGCACCAACATTACCCCTGGTTTGAGTATTGTTGAAGAAGTCTCTGCTTGTAACCCTGCCCCCATCATTTCAACAGGCAACACATTCAATGTATTTAGCAATACAACCACTGCCGTGGTTGATGTACAAAGCACGGATGATGTGGATACAGAAAAGGCTGACGGTACAGGGCTGCTATATACCCTGTCCGGTGGGGCTGACAAGGATGTGTTTACCATCAGTGCCACCGGAGAACTGGCTTTCAAGGCAGTACCTGATATAAACCATCCGTTGGATGCTGACCATAACAACATTTACAGCGTTGAAATTTCTGTTGCTGACCAACTGGGCGCAACCACCAAACAGACCATCGCTATAACAGTTGTCAAGGACACGGATGCTGATGGCGTACTGGATGGAACGGACGTAGATGCTGACAACGATGGTATTCCTGACAGTACAGAAGGCAATACCGATACGGATGCCGACGGAATCAGCGACAAGTTTGATCTCGATTCTGATAATGACGGCCTCCCTGACAATATCGAAGCACAATCTACCGCAGGGTATAAGCCCCCTTCGGGTACAGATGCCGACAATAACGGTCTGGACGATGCCTATGGAGCCGGACTGACACCGGTCAACACAGATGGCAGTGACAACCCTGACTATCTGGATACTGATTCGGACAATAACGGTTCCAATGACACACTGGAAGCAGGTGTCACCCTGCTGGTGCAAGATACTGACAAAGATGGGCTGGATGATGGCACTGACAGCAACAATGCTGCCTTTGGCCCAAGCAATGCAGGCATCACTTCTCTGCTGGCAGCCTACCCCGACAACGGCACGGAGGTGTTCTGGCGTTTGGTTAATGCCGCGCCGGTCATCCCTAATGCTGGCAGCATCGACTATGTGGAAAAAACCACTTCCCCGGTCACTGATCTGGCAGCAACTGACGACACCAACAGTGAAGGTAATGGCCTGACCTATAGCCTGACAGGTGGGGCAGATGCCAGCCAATTCAATATTGCTGCCAGCGATGGCCAGTTGACTTTCAAAACACCGCCAGTCTTTGCCACACCTACCGACGCAGATGCCAATAATGCCTATCTGGTAGAGGTTGCCGTCACGGATGCAGAAAACGTCATTACCAAAAAACTGCTGACCATTACGGTGTTACAGGATACCGATCTGGATGGTATTGGTAATAAAAACGACGCAGATATGGATAACGATGGCATCCCCAATGCCACTGAAGGCAATGCTGATGCGGATGGCGACAGCATTCCGAACCAACTTGACCTTGATGCTGACGGCGATGGCATTCCTGACAATATCGAAGCGCAAACCACTGCCGGTTTCACCGCCCCCTCCGGCGTGGATGCTGACAAAAACGGCATGGATGATGCCTACGGCACAGGACTGGTTCCGGTCAATACAGAAAGTACGGATAACCCCGATTACCTCGACACCAACAGCGACGGTACAGGCGAAAACGACACCAGGGAAGCTGGCCTCACCTTGGCGGACACAGATACCGACAAAGACGGACTGGATGACGCGGTGGATGCCAACAACAGTCAGTTTGGCCCCGTCAATGCGGGCATTGCCAGCACACTGGCGGCTTACCCGAAACTGGGTGCAGAAGTGAACTGGCGCATCCCCAACATGCCGCCGGTATTCTCGTCCCCGGCAGCCGTCACCTTCAGCGAAAACGGTACGGGTACTGCACTGGATGTGCAAACCACTGACGACAAGGACAACGAAGCCAGCGGCCTGACCTACAGCTTCAGCGGCGGGGCAGACATGGCCTTGTTCAACCTTGACAGCAAAACCGGTGTCATCACTTTCAAAGTCAGCCCGGACTACGAAAAACCGGCGGATGCCAACAAGGACAATGCCTATGTGCTGCAAATCCAGGTATGTGATTCCGAAGCTGCCTGCACCCTTCAGGATGTCATCATCAATGTGATTGATGTGGATGAAGACAACGACGGTGACGGGCTGCTTGACTCCTACGAAAAGAATGCGGGTGTACCGAAAGATACCGATGGTGACGGCAAACCCGACTGGCTGGATACCGATGATGACGGTGACGGCATCATGACCAAATACGAAAAACCGGATAGTAACGGCAACAAGACGCCCGATGATGCACTGGATACTGACGGTGACGGCAAACCCAACTATCTGGATACCGACGATGACGGCGACAAGAAGCTGACCAAAGACGAAAAAGCCGACAAGAACAAGGATGGCAATCCGCTGGATGCTTACGACATGGATGCAGACGGTATTCCTGACTATCTGGATAATAATGAAGTACCAACTGTAGTGCTGCACGTGCGCGGCTTCCTGCAAGGTGCTTATGACGGCAAAACAGGACTGATGCGTGACGATTTGCGGGTAGCCGGGCTGATTCCGCTCGAACAGCCTTACAGTGACCGCATGACGGCCTTCAAGTACCGGAATGCGGATAAAACTACGCCAGATATTCTTGCCATTACGGGTGAGAATGCCAGTGTCGACTGGGTGTTGGTGGAATTGCGCTCTGCCAGCAACCCGCGTGCCCGCACCATTGCCAAGGCCGCCTTGCTGCAACGTGATGGCGATGTTGCTGATCCGCTGAACAATGAGGCACACTTGCGTATTCCCAATGTACCGGAAGGCAATTACTACGTTGCACTGCGCCACCGTAATCACCTAGGCGTAATGACCAAAGATCCGATTCTGCTGTCACCCACCCTGACGGCAACTGACTTCACCCTGCCGGGATTCGCTGTCACGGGCAATAATGCGCGGCTGGAAGTAGGCGATGTTGCACTGTTGTGGGCAGGTGAAGCCAACAACAACAACAGCCTGATTGCGAATGGTCCTGCCAATGACACCAATGTGATCATGGGCAAGGTACTAATGCACCCCAGCAATCTCAAGGTCAACAGCAATTTCCGCCTGTCTGGCTACTACATTTCCGATCTGGATCTGGATGGGCAAACCATCTTTACCGGCCCCGACAATGACATCAACCTGTTGATGGGCAATGTGTTGTTACATCCAGACAATACAGGCATGGCAGCAAACTACGTCGCTCGCGGACAAATGGACAAGAGTGAAGATGAGGATGTAGACGATTAACCGCTCATGATTCAGCAAGACCTGCTCACCCCAGGTCTTGCCTTTTGTCTGTAAAAAATTCCATTTGATCAAGAACGTTTTTATCATTAATGAACCATAAAATCGGGCTATACACAGGAGACAACGAATGAAAACCAACAAATCCTTCCGCTTGCCAAGCATCATCATCGGAGGCATCGCATTATTCATGTCAGCAACATCGGTCATGGCTGACGCTGCTCTGGAATACAAACTGGCACTGGCAGAAGACGGCAAAACCTATCAGGTGTGGATGAAACCTGCCGCCACGCCAAAACCGGACATCAGCCTGACCGGACAAGTCACCGTCAAGGTTCCCAACAAGGCTGGTTTCACCGCAACCAATATCAAAAGTGCCGTCGAAGGCAGCAATTGGGTAGAAGCATCCCGTGTTGATGCACCCAAAGAAGACGCCAGCAGCGATTACATTTCCTTCTCTTTTGTTGGCTTGCAAGGTACCAGCGCCCGTAACTACGCATGGGAAGCAGGCAAAGAACTGATGGTATTCAGCTTTGAAAACAAAAATGGTTGCGTGGATGGTGTCAGCCTGATGGCTAATGATGATCCGTTCAATGCATCACCCAATTCCGCCAACACCAACCCCGGCAACCAGTTCACCAATCTGGGCTGGGGTGCTGTCAGTGAAAACCATTACAAAGGCAATTACGGCGAAGCAATCGCCTGTAAATAAGACAAGCTAGGTGGCGGGTATCCCACATACCCGCCCAGACGCTCGTAACCAATCATAAAAACGATACACAGAGAGTCCAACATGCAGTCCAGAACACTCCGCAAATACCTCGGCCTGAGTGCCTCGGTACTACTGCTTGCAGGCAACAGCGCCTGGGCAGCCCAGACACTGGAATACTCCATCCGCTGGGATACCAAGGATGATCGCTACCATGTCTTCATGAAACCGATCACCACACCTACCCCTTATGACAGAAGCATGACTGGGCAGGTAACAATCCGTGTACCTCATGCAACCGGGGCAGACGCATTTGTGGTGGATGACCCGAAAACAGCGGTAATCAACACCAATTGGGCGAACGACTCTCGTGTAAATGCCCCACCGGAAGACTCTTCCGTAGACTACGTATCCTTCAGTTTGTCTGTTATCAAATCTGATGCTTTTGCCTGGAAAGCCGGTGAAGAAAAAGAAGTTCTCACCTTCCGCAACAGCGGTACTTGTATTGGCGCAGTCAGTCTGATTGATAACGAAACCGACCCATTCAATGCCCCCATTCTTGCCGGTGGACAAAACTCGGCAAACACCAACCCTGGCAACCAGTTCACCAATCTGGGCTGGGGTGGAGCAGGTGAAAACAACTATAAAGACAACTACGGAACCAATAGTGCTGATTGCCGCGACAGCCTGGACACTGATGGTGATGGCCTGAAAGATGGGCTGGAAAAAGAAATTGGCACAGATCCAACCAAAATGGATACCGATGGTGACGGCGTCAATGATGGCGTTGAAGCACCGGGCGGTGTAGCACCTGACACAGACGGTGATGGCAAGATCAACCCACTGGATACTGATGATGATGGTGATGGAGTCCTGACCAAAAACGAAAACTACAACGGCGGCACACCCGCAGACGATGACACCGACAAAGATGGCACACCCGACTATCTAGATACCGATGACGATGGAGACGGCAAGCTATCCAAAGATGAAAGCAACGACTCGAACGCGGATGGCTCACCGGTTGATGCCAAAGACACCGACGGCGACAAAGTACCGGATTATCTGGATGCAACGGATGACCGCCCTGACACAGACAAAGACGGCGTAAAAGACGCTGACGATACGGATGATGACAATGATGGTATTCTCGACACAGTAGAAGGCAACGGTGTTACTGACACTGACAAGGACGGCACGCCTGACAGTACCGACCCGGATAGTGACAATGACGGCGTTCTCGACAGCATCGAAGGCCATGATGCCAACCATGATGGCAAAGCTGACGTGCTACCTACCGGTAAAGATACCGACAAAGACGGTCTGGACGATGCCTTCGACCCGGATAATGGTGGCAAAGCAGCCTCCCTGCCTGATATGGATAAAGACGGCAAACCCGACTATCAGGATCGTGATGACGATAATGATGGCCTGCCAACGACTGCGGAAGATGCCAATACTGACGGTGATACCAACCCTTCCACCATCCTGACCGACACAGATAAGGACGGTATTCCCAACTATCTGGATAGTGATGATGATGGTGATGGCAAACTATCCTCTGCTGAAGGCAACGACCCAAACAAGGACGAATCACCCGCAGATGCCACCGACAGTGACGGCGACAAAATCCCTGACTATCTGGATGCCAACGACAAGGATGGCCCCAAAGGCGACAAGGACGGTGACGGTTTAAGCAACGAAGATGAAACCAAAGCAGGTACAGACCCTAACGACCCGGATACCGATGATGATGGTATCAGTGACAAAGATGAAGTAGGAACTGACCCTAGTGCGCCCAAAGATACTGACAAAGACGGCACACCAGACGCAAAAGATACCGATGATGACAATGATGGCGTTCTGACCAAGAACGAAAACTACAACGGTGGCACTCCGGCTGACGACGACACTGACGGTGACAAAGTACCAGACTATCTGGATACCGATGACGATGGTGACGGCAAACTGTCCCAGGACGAGGGCAACGACCCGAACAACGATGGCGGCCCAGCCGATGCCATTGATACGGATGGCGACACCAAGCCTGACTATCTGGACAAGAACGATACCGACGGCCCCAAGGCCGACCCGGATGGTGACGGCCTGACCAACGAGGAAGAAACCAAACTCGGCACGGACCCGAACAAGGCAGACACCGACGGTGATGGCCTGTCTGATGGTACGGAAGTCAAAACCACCAAAACTGATCCGCTCAAGCCGGATACCGATGGTGATGGCCTGACGGATGGCACAGAAGTCAACAGCAGCAAAACCGATCCACTCAAACCGGATACCGATGGTGATGGCCTGACGGATGGTGATGAAGTCAACAAGAGCAAAACCGACCCATTCAAAACCGACACAGACGGTGACGGCATTGATGATAAAACCGAGGTCGGCGCAAATCCTGCCACACCGACGGATACCGATGCGGATGGCAAACCCAATGCATTGGATACCGACGACGACAATGACGGTGTTCTAAGCAAAAACGAGAACTACAACGGTGGCACACCAACCGATGATGATTCCGATACGGATGGTAAACCAGACTACCTAGACACCGACGATGATGGTGACGGCAAACTGTCCAAGGATGAAGGCAACGATCCGAACAAGGATGGCAGTCCGGCTGATGCCATTGATACTGACGGCGACACCAAGCCTGACTATCTGGACAAGAATGATACCGACGGCCCCAAGGCCGACCCGGATGGTGATGGCCTGACCAACGAAGAAGAAGGCAAATTGGGTACTGACCCCAACAAAGCAGACACCGATGGAGACGGCTTACCGGATGGCACTGAGGTCAAAACCACCAAAACCGACCCGTTAAAAGCAGATACGGATGGCGATGGTGTTGATGACAAAACCGAGGTAGGTTCCGATCCAGCCAAACCGACTGATACCGATGGCGATGGTACTGTCAATGCGTTGGATACCGACGACGACAACGATGGCGTTCTGAGCAAACACGAGAACTACAACGGCGGTACACCAACCGATGATGATACTGACGGTGACAAAACGCCAGACTATCTGGATACCGACGACGACGGTGACGGCAAACTATCCAAAGACGAAGGCAATGACCCGAACAAGGACGGCAGCCCCGCCGACGCTATTGATACGGATGGTGACAAAGTACCTGACTATCTTGACGCCACCACCAACGGCGTCAAGTTGCAGGCCAAAGTCATGCTGCAAGGTGCGTACAACACCACCAGTAAGCTCATGCAGGACGACCTGCGCAGCAAAGGCTTGATTCCGCTGAACCAGCCATACAATGTCGGCATATTCAAATATGCAGGCAAGGAAACCGCACTCGCGTCCCTGTTTGCAACAACGGGGAACGATGCACCTGTTGACTGGGTATTGCTGGAAGTACGTGATGCCGCATCACCAACAATGGTCAAGGCACAGATGGCAGCTCTGGTACAACGCGATGGCGATGTCATGGATGCCGCTACTGGCAGTACATCCCTGATGTTTACAGGTGTTACAGCAGGCAATTACTACGTATCAGTCCATCACCGCAACCACTTGGGTGTGACAACAGCCAACGCGCTCAGCCTGAACCCATCCACGGCAACCCTAGTTGATTTCACCAAAACAACCACCACCGCCTGGGGTAGCAATGGTCGCATCACTTCTGGCACAACAGCGATGTTGTGGGCAGGCAATGCCAACGTGGATGTCCGCGTCATTGCCAACGGCCCATCCAACGATACTGGCGTCATTCTGGGCGATGTATTGCTGGCAAAAGACAACCTGTCAGTCAGCACCAACTACCGCCTGAATGGTTACAACTTGACAGACATCAACCTGGATGGTGTTTCCATCTTCGCTGGGCCATCCAACGATGTGAACCTGTTGCTGGGTAACGTTTTGTTGCATCCAACCAACAACACCTTCAGTGCCAACTACATCATTAACCGGCAGTCGCCTTAATGATGACACAGGGTACGGAGCAGTTATACTCCGTACCCTGTACTTGCACGGGCTTACAATAATTGACCATAACGAGAATCGGTAAAAGAAAATGAAAAAATCGATCAGTCAAGCTGTTTCACAAGGACTAATCGCACTGGCGATGATGCAGGTTGGGCAAACTGCATTTGCTGCCGATGGCGGTGTTGAATTCCGGGTTGCATGGGACGCGGCTGACAGCCGCTATCATGTATACTTTCGCCCTACCAGCACACCTTCGCCGGATTTAAGCACGACTGGTCAGGTAACGCTGCGTGTTCCTCATGGCACTGGCACAGACAAATTCACCATCAAGGATCTCACGCCCAAAAGCGGTACAACCTGGACACTCAGTTCAGACGTGCCCGCACCCGCTGAAGACAAAACCGTCGATTACCTCTCATTCACTTACAACCCTAGCGGCGGCCCCAAAGCGTTTGCTTTCGCTGGTGGCACAGAGGTAGAAGCATTCAGTTTTAGTACCATAAACGGTTGCGCCGACGGCGTTGAGCTGATGAACAATGCCACTGACCCCTTCAACCAGCCACCCAACAACCCCAACAACTCGGTCGGAACCAACCCTGGAAACCAGTTTGCCAACCTTGGCTGGACTGAAGAGAATGATTACCTCGGCAACTATGGCGGTGCAGTCATTTGCCCCGGCTCTCCGACCAACCACGCCCCTGTTGCTGCCAATGATACTGCCACCACTGATGCTGGGGTTGCTGTCACCGTTGATGTGCTGGCAAATGATACCGATGCTGATGATGATACCCTTGGCATCCTGAGTGTCACCAATGGCACAGGCGGCACGGCTGTCGTGCAGGCTGGCAAAATCATTTATACACCCGCCGAAGGATTCAGCGGCACTGACAGCTTTACTTACACTGTATCCGACGGCGCAGACACCGCCACTGGCACAGTCAACGTCACCGTCAACGCCAAAGAACCTGACTTGGATGCCAAGGATGATACGTTCACCCTTGACCCCAACAGCAGCACCAATACCTTTGACGTTTTAGGCAATGACCTGTTGCCTGCCGGGCAAAATATTACCATCGAAATCACCGGGCAACCGCAACACGGGACAGCTTCGGTCAAAGACGGCAAGATCACCTATACACCAACAAGTGGCTATAGTGGTACAGACACACTGACGTACCGGATCACTGACGGACGCGGCTACCAGAGTGAAGCCAAAATCACCTTCACCATTAGCGACCCAAGCAATGCCTGCACCCAGCCACCTGCCAACCCTCAGGCAGACAGCGTCTATTACCGCGTAGACTGGAGCAAGACCGACAAACGTTACCATGTGTACATGTACCCTGGTGATGAACCCTCACCCAATATGTTCACCACTGCCCAAGTCACACTGAAAGCACCTCATGCCAGTGGCACTGACAAGTTCCAGCCTTCAGACATACAGTCAAGCATCACGGGACTGAGCTGGAGTAGCAGTTCATCGGTTGCAGCACCATCGGAAGATGCTTCTTCCGACTACCTGTCATTCTCTGTGGACATCAGCAATGCCCAAGCCATGCAGTGGCAAGCGGGCAAGGAAATCGAGGTTTTCAGTTTCAGCAATACAGGCACTTGCCAAGGGGCAGTGAAACTACTGGAGAACCAGACCGACCCATTCAACCAGCCACCGGACAACCCGAACAACTCGGCAGGAACCAACCCTGGCAACAGCCACACCAACCTTGGCTGGGGTTCAACTGATGCTAACAACTACGCAGGCAACTATGGTTGCCCGGCAGTGTGCGAAATAGACCCGACACCCAAAGATACCGACGGCGATGGGCTGCTGGATGATGATGAAACCAAACTCGGCACAGATCCCAACAACCCGGACAGCGATGGCGACAGCGTTCCTGACGGAGTGGAGGTTGGCAACAACCTGAGCAAGCCGCTAGATACCGATGGCGATGGCACGATTGATGCGCTGGATGGGGATGATGATGCGGATGGCATCCTGAGTTACTGGGAAAGCTATGGAAAGCCGGTCGTATCCACGGACAGCGATAGTGATGGCACACCGGACTATCTTGACAAGGATGACGACGGCGATGGCATTCCAACCAAGGATGAAGGTGCAGACAAAAACGCTGACGGCAAGCCTGACGATGCACGCGATACTGATGGGGATAGCATTCCTGACTATCTCGACCCCAGCACGGTAGTTCCGCCTACTGGTAGCGTCGCGGTGCCAACCCTGACAGAGTGGGCGCAGATTCTGCTTTCACTACTATTGGGTGCTGTCGCGCTTGTGCGGTACAACAAACTGCACAAAGACTAACCTACCGCTCATTAATTACACTGCCTCAGTGAAGATTAATTGATTTTGATCAAAAAATCCCCGAGGCAGTGTCGTTAAAATACAACTTGCATTGATTAGCACATGAGCATAACCTTTTTCCCCGTTATGTGTTGTGTGGCTTAAATAACGATCGAATGCGGAAGGTGTGTTAGTATCATGGTCAGCTTGTCGGTGATTTCATTCCGGCAAATACCGTAAACGCCAACGTTCTCTCAATAAGACATCTACAATAAAAGAACCCTTTCAAAACGATTGCCGACATTTGTGTAAGTAACCGGAACCATCGGGTCATATATAGTTGAGGGTTAATATGAAATTACTTAAGCGGGCGATTGCTCTTTCTGTACTGTTTCTTGCTTCTGTTACATCCGTAGCATCTGCTGCTCAAGCGCCCAATTTCTCTTTCAAGGATATTGATGGGCAGCAGCACCAGTTTTCTGAATACCGTGGCAAGTGGGTTATTGTCAATTACTGGGCAACCTACTGCGGGCCTTGCGTGGCTGAACTGCCAGCCCTGAACAGCATTGCCCGTCGCTACAAGGATGAAGTGGTCGTACTGGGAATGGAAGCTGGCGAAACATCAGCCGCTGAACTCAAACAGTTTGCTGAGCAACGCCGCATTTCCTACACGGTCGCCCCTACCCAGGATAGCACCATGTTTGCCTTGGGGCTGATTTATGGTGTGCCCACCACCTTTATCATCAACCCAGAAGGGAAGATTGTTGATACCCATATGGGTGTTGTTACCGTCTCCCAGTTGCAGAACTACATCCGCTCTGACAAACAGTCTTCTGTTGCCAAAGAGAAGGAAGAGGAAACCTGCAAAACTGGCGTTTGTTGAAACTACCAACAAAAAACCCGCACTGACTCAGGCGGGTTTTTTGTTTCTGCCGGGTAAGATTGCTTATTTCAGACGCAAGCGTTGCCCCGGTGTAATGGTGTAGTCAGGTGCTTGCAAATTGTTCAAACGGATGATGTCTTTCCAGTATACGCCAGTATTGCGCATGGCTTGGAAAACGGTATCCCCTTTCTGTACCACGTAGGTATCCCCCCCGCTGTAAGTACTGCCGGATGAACTGGTGGATGAGCTGCTACTGGAACCAGAGGATGAAGCGCCACTGCTGTAATTATAGTAATACGGTTCAGAGCTGCTGCTGGATGTTGAACCTGCACTATCCTTGGGCTTGCTGTAATCGTAGTAGCTGCCACTGCTCCCTCCGGTTGAATAGTCACCACCAGAACCGTAGTAGCCTGCATCACCACCCGTGTAACCATAAGTGGTCGTCCCACCTGTCGTTGTAGCCGCAGGCGGCACATAGTAGCTGCCAGGATTCACAGGCTGAGGATTGTTGTAGCGAACTGTTCCCTGTGGCTGCCCCCCTGCTGACCCGCCGACACACCCATCACCGTGGTGATGCGCCAGTCCTTGTGGCGGTAATGCGTGGCTATGTACCCGACCACAATGGCTATGGGAAACAGCAGCTTTATTGACCGTACCTGCCGTTGTGGTAGTGCTACGGTTGGTATAGCCAGGGGCTTGCCAGTAAGGGTTGGGGGCACACGCAGCGGCACTCAGACCGACCAGGGAAATGGCTGCGACCAGTTTGATTTTTCTTTCCATGATTTCACCTTGTTAATCGTAAATCCCAGGGGAGGAAAACACTCAAATGCAATTATTTGGGAAGGTTGTTAGTAAATGTAAGAAAAAGTGGCTCAATTAGCAAATATCATTCTTTTAATTCTACTACTGGGCTGTCACAAAAGGCACAAATTGCACAGATTCATGGTTAACTGTTGAATATTCAGTCTCGTTCTGCCGGGTAATGACCTGCAAAACCTGATGTTGCCCCTGTCTGCCGGTCGGAATCACCAAGCGCCCACCTATCGCCAGTTGCTCCAGCAAGGCCGGTGGCACAGTTTCAGGTGCAGCGGTGGCAATGATCGCGTCAAATGGCGCTTCCTTTATCAGCCCCCAACTCCCGTCACTCAGGAAAGTGCGAATATTGCGGTAGCCCAAATCGTGCAACAAAGCACGGGTTGCCTTGTATAACGGTTCAATGCGTTCCACCGTAAACACTTCTTTCACCAGTGACGCAAGCACTGCCGCCTGATAACCGGAACCTGTACCCACTTCCAACACTTTGGCGAGCGGGTTTTCCCCTTCCAGCAACAGTTCCGTCATTCGCGCCACGATGTAGGGTTGAGAAATAGTCTGCCCGTGCCCGATCGGCAAGGCGGTATTTTCATACGAACGGCTAGCCAGCGCTTCATCCACAAACAAGTGGCGCGGAACCTTGCTGATGACTGCCAGCACATCGGTATGGCAGATACCCTGATCCCGCAAGTATTCAACCAGCCGGTTGCGGGTACGCTGGGAAGTCATGCCTATCCCCTGCACATCCAGTACCCGCCGCGTCATTGGCAATGCTCCAGCCACTGCCGGGTTTCCTCCAGCGCCCGGTAACGGGTCAGGTCGGCATGGACAGGTGTCACCGACACATAACCGGCACTCACTGCGTGGAAATCAGTCCCTTCTCCAGCATCAGCGGCTTCACCGGCACGGCCTATCCAGAAAATCTCGTTGCCGCGCGGGTCTTCCCCCCGTACCACAGGCGAAAAACGATGCCGGTTGCCCAGGCGTGTCACCTTGAAACCACGCACCTGTTCCCACGGAATATCCGGCACGTTGACATTGAGAATCATACTGCCCTTGTCAGGATAATCTTGCACATGAGGTAACAAATGCAGTACCGCCTGCACAGCGGTCGCATAATGTTCCGGGAGTTTATGCCGGGGAAAAGCCAGCGAAACGGCCAGTGCCGGGAACCCCAGGAACCGCCCTTCCATCGCTGCTGCTGCCGTGCCCGAATACAGCAGGTCATCCCCCATATTGGCCCCTGCATTGATGCCGGAAATCACCATGTCAGGCTCTTTCGCGTACAATCCCAGCCCAAGATGTACACAATCTGTGGGCGTACCATTAACGCTGTAGAATTTCTCGGCGTGTTGCGTCAAGCGCAGCGGATTACGCAAGGTCAGGGAGTTGCTTGCCCCACTGCAATCCTGGCTGGGGGCAACTGTGGTAACATCTGCCACTTTCATCAGGGCTTCCCGTAACTGGTTGATACCGGGGGCAAGAAAACCATCGTCGTTGCTGAGCAGTATGTTCATGAGTATTGATGACCGTTCATTATTCCGCGAATCCATGCAGGACGTAACGCCGCTGCGCCCGACCAATCTGGTCGTGCATGATAACCTAAAACCACCTGCCATTCCGGTCAAGACAATTGAGGATGAACAGCAAGTCATCCGTGACCTGTTGTCGGATGCTTACGACCCAGTGGAAGTGCAACCGGGTGACATGCTGTTTTACCAACGCCCCGGCATCCAGCACAAGGTATTCCGCAAGCTGCGGGCGGGGCAGTACCGCACTGCCAGCGAGCTTGATCTGCACGGGTTGAATGCACGTCAGGCTAAACAGAGGTTGCTGGTTTTCCTGCATGACGCCCATCCGGGCATTGGTGAATGTGTGCGCATCATTCACGGTAAGGGCAACCGCTCTGCCCACACAGGCCCCGTCATCAAGACCAAACTTAACAACTGGCTGCGGCAACATGACCGGGTTTTGGCGTTCCATTCGGCAAGACCGATTGATGGCGGGACAGGTGCGGTGTATGTTTTATTAAGACGATAAAACCTTTTCATGAAAAAAAGCGTCATATAAGCGTTTCCAGCTCATACAACACAATCAGGATAACATTATGCGCATTGCAACCATCGTCTTGCTGTTACTGGCTAATACAACCGCAGGTGCAAATACTTTCATCTGGCAAGACCAGGGCATGATCCAGAACGACAGTGCCGTATCGGCACGCAGTAGCGGGGCAGACGTATCCCCCCTGCAACAATACCGCCGGTTGACGCTGGATGAAGCTGCGTTACGCACCAACCTGAATGCATCGACACAAGCACGTAGTAGCCAGGGTATGCAGGCCAGTATCCAGCTCCCCTTGCCAGACGGTGGTTTTGCCGATGTTGTCCTGACCTCTTCGGCAACGCTTGCCCCAGCAGTAGCCACTGCTCATCCTGAGATACAAACCTGGGAAGTGAGCAGTACCAATGGCAGCATTTTAGGTGGGGCGGTCAGCCTGACACCGCTTGGATTTCATGCCATGCTGGACATGGCGAATGGCGATACGGTTTTCATTGACCCGCAAAACCAGCAAAGCAAACGCGAATATGCCAGCTTCAGCAAACGTGACAATGCTGCCGCTTTCCGTCGCAATTGGTCGTGCCAAACGCACGATGCATTGAACTTCCGCCCTGATCTGACCAACGCGACCCGCACTGCCGCCCGTGCAGGAGAAACCTTGCATACCTATGATCTTGCGATTGCTACCACGGCAGAATTTACCGCATGGAAAGGTAGTCAAGCCAATGCACTGGCTTCTGTTACTGCTACCGTGGCACGCCTGAATGTGATTTACAGCCGCGACTTGTCTATCGCGCTGAGATTGGTCAGCGGCACAAATACATTGTTTACCGATACCAATACAGACGGCTACACACACGGTGATGCTTCCAGCCTGATTGATCAAAATACAATCAGGCTTGACAGTATTTTGGGCAATGCCACTTACGATGTTGGGCATGTGTTTGACAAGAGTGACTTTGGTGATGGACGGGCGTATGTAGGAAAAGTCTGTAACGACACCCTCAAGGGAGGAGGCGTTTCTGGATTTAATACAAGTGGTGATGCGTTTGACATTGATTATGTAGCGCATGAACTGGGACACCAGTTTGGCGCAACACATACATTCAACGGAATCAGCGGCAGTTGTACAACCAATCGAGAAGCTGCCACGGCCTACGAACCAGGCAGTGGCAGTACCATCATGGCGTATGCTGGCATTTGTGGTAGCGATGACCTGCAAGCCAACAGCGATGCCATGTTCCATGCTGCTTCCATTGCCCAGATTACTACTTTTGCGCATAGCGGCACAGGGGCAAGCTGTGCAGCGGCTTCTGCATTGACCAACAGTAACCCGGTGGTAAACGCAGGTGCTGACTTTACAGTTACCATTGGACAAGCCATCACCCTGAACGGATCAGCAACAGACGCGGACGGCGATACCCTGAGCTATTCGTGGGAACAAATGGATGCGGGCAGCGCTTCCGCCCCTGGAGTGGATACGGGCAACAACGCCCTGATACGTGCTCATCTGCCAACGAATGATCCGACCCGCACCATCACCACGTCACTGCCCACTACAAACCGGACGCTGAATTTCCGCCTAGTAGCCCGCGACCAGCAAGGCGGCGTTGGTTTCGATGATGTGCGTGTCACTGTCAGTGGAACATCAAGCGGTGGTGGTGGAAGTAGCGGAGGTGGTGATGGAAGCAGCGGCGGCGGTGGCGGCGGCTCAATACCACTGGCAGGATTGCTGGCTGGTGGCGCATACTGGTTGGTACGCCGTCGCAAAGGAGTCAAAGCATGAAAGCCTTATTACCCCTGCTATTCTGTTGCATGAGCAGTCTGGTCGCTTGCAAGGAACAGGTTGCTCAACCACCCGCCAACAACGGCAACATACACGTGCCCTCAGCGGCTGAAATCAGTGCAGGCAAGGAACAGTATTATGCTCGCCAGCTTCCTGTTTTATTGGAAAAAAATCCGCTCGCGGATGCCCAGGCAGCCATTGCTCGCGGGGAACGTTATTTCCTGTGCAATGCAGGCCGCAGCGTTACGGTTCCCGGCATTGAGCCTGAAGTATTTGCCCAGGTACGAGCCAACTGCCCAATCCAGTGTCTGGATGGCGTCACCGATGCCCTCTATGGTCCCAACCATCAGCGTTACCTGCAAGCTGCACTAGCCTATTCTGCCCGCTGGAACCAGACCATGCTGCCTGCTTGCCGCACCAAATAATAAAAAAATTTTTTGTAATATCCCAATAAATTATTGATTAATTAACCCCCCTATGGTGTCATAAAAATAATGGTGTCATAGGGGTGCTCGGTATGCTGCGTTTGCTCTTGCTAATGGTAAGTTTGGCGTTTTCTGCTGCACATGCGGATACGCCTCTGTGGCAAGATCTACCAGCACCCGCCACATCATCGGTGTCCTGGCAAGGCAGCCGTGCCGCCAACCGCCTGCCCCCGTTACAGCACGCCCGCTGGCTGAAACTGGATGAGGCATCCCTGCTGGCAACATTGTCTGCTACTCCCACTGATACGCTACAAGCACGCGCTGCCCCGGCAAACATTACCCTACCGTTGCCGGATGGTAACTTCATTACAGTAAACGCCGAGCCTGTCGAATTGCTTGCCCCGCATCTTGCATCACAATACCCGGAAATTCGTGCCTGGCGGGTGACTGCCAGCGATGGCAAGCCCTATCAGGGGCGTATCGGTTTCACTTCAGCAGGCTTCCATGCCATGCTGGACATGCCGGACGGCAATACCCTGTTTATCGACCCACAAACCCGGAACGATGAACGGCACTATGCCAGCTTCAGCAAACAGGCCAATGACGATGCCTTTGCCAAACAATGGTCATGTGGTACGCATTCCACCTCACCAGCCGTTCCCAACCCGCTGGCCCACGCTAGCAAAGCAGCAGCCCGTACCGACATGAGTCTCAACCAGTACCGCTTGGCGACTGCCGCCACTGCTGAATACGCGCAATTTCACGGTGGACAGGCAGCCGCCTTTGCCGCCATTGTCACCACTGTCAACCGCCTGAATGTGGTGTTTGAACGTGATCTTGCCATCAGTTTCACCCTGGTTAGTGACAGCTCGCTAGTTTACACCGACCCCACGTCTGATCCTTACGATGATGCGGATACCATGCAAAGCATGAATGCCAACCAAACCGTGCTGGATAGCCGTATCGGCAACAGCCACTACGATCTGGGGCATGTATTTTCTACCGCAGGCGGCGGGTTGAGTGGTGTTGCCCAATTGGGTAGTGTTTGTAACAACGCCACCAAAGGCATGGCAGCCAGTGGCATTGCCGCCCCGATTGCCACCAGCAGCGCATTTTACATCGACATTGTGGCGCATGAAATTGGGCATCAGTTTACTGCTAGCCATACATTCAACAGCGAGCAGGCAAGCTGTCTTGGCAACCGGGTAGCCAATACCGCTTACGAAACCGGCAGTGGCACAACTGTCATGTCGTATAGCGGCTTATGTGGCACCGACAACGTACAGACCAATAGCCATGAAGCCTTTCATATTGCCTCCATTAGCCAGATACGCTCATTTGCACATACACCGGGTCGGCTTGGCAATCTGTGTGCGCAAGTGACAAGCCGCACCAACAGCCCTCCGAGCGTTGATGCAGGTGAAGACCGCATCATTCCGGCAGGAACACCGTTCCTACTGAGCGGTACGGGCAGTGACCGCGATCTGGATACGCTGACCTATACCTGGGAGCAGGTGGATGCAGGTGCGGCATCCTCCATTAACGAAGACACCACTAATAACCCACTGGTTAAAGTGCTGGCTGCCAGCACATCCCCCAGCCGTACCGTACCGGACATTCCATTGTTTCTGCGGGTTGGCAACCAGCGCGGGCAGATCCTGCCTGCCACCACCCGAACCATGCACTTTGCGCTGGTTGCACGCGATGGCAAGGGTGCAGTGTCGCATGACATCATGCGGGTCAACGTGGTTGATACCGGCACACGCTTTGCTGTCACCAGCCCTGCCAGCCCTTACCTGACTGCTGCCAGTGACGTGGAAGTTGTATGGGATGTCGCCGCAACCGACCAGGAACCGATCAATTGTCAGCAGGTGGATATTGACCTGACTGCCGATGGGGAAACTTATATACCGCTATTGCACGCCACCGCCAATGACGGCGCCGCCAGTGTTACCCTACCCGCACAATTGCCAGCACAGTTTCCGGGGATTTACAGAAACCACTTACGGGTGAAATGCCACGACAATATCTTTTTTGCCCTGTCTGCCACCAGCCCGGTGGTAGCGGCGGCACGTCCACAGGATGCTACCCAACAGACTGGCGAAATACCCAGTGAAAGTGGCGAGCTTAACGGTGGAGGCGGCGGAGCTGCCGCCTTGCCACCAGAGTTGCTGTGGCTCGTGGTACTTGGCTGGTGGTTACGCCGTCAGCGTTTTTACCCCTGCCGCGCCCCCCAGGATTAAGACATCCGCCGGGCGGATCGCAAACAAGCCATTGGTAACGACCCCCGGAATCTGGTTGATGCGGTTTTCCATCGCCACCGGGTCGGTGATTTCCATGCCGTGAATATCGAGGATGATATTGCCATTATCGGTAGTGAAACCGGCACGCAGCACCGGATTACCGCCCAGTTTGACCATTTCCCGCGCTACCAGAGCTTGCGCCATCGGAATGACTTCAATCGGTAACGGGAATTTGCCCAGCACGTTCACCAGCTTGGTATCGTCAGCAATACAGACGAATTTTTCACTCGCCCCCGCCACGATCTTTTCACGGGTCAGTGCACCGCCGCCGCCCTTGACCAGATGCAGGTGTGCGTTGGATTCATCCGCGCCATCGACGTACAACGACAATTGCCCGGCTTCGTTCAGATCCAGCACACGGATACCGTGGCCTTCCAGCCGCTTGGCACTGGCAATGGAACTGGCTACCGTCGCCTCAATCTTGCCTTTCATCCCCGCCAACAGGTCGATAAAGTGATTGGCAGTGGAACCCGTGCCGATACCGACGATCATGCCGGGTTCAACATAAGCGAGTGCGGCTTCTGCTGCCGCTTTTTTCATTTCATCCTGGGTCATGATGCTATCCTGTGATGTTGTAAAAATGGTGATCGGGGCTGAGTTTGCAATATACTAGCCCGCACGTAAAGCACGGCTACCCAAGATACCCCCATGAGCAAATCACTGATCAAACGCATCCTCACCGCCCGCGTCTATGACGTGGCGATTGAAACCCCGCTGGAACGAGCCCGCAGCCTCAGTACTCGCCTAGGCAACGAGGTTTACCTCAAACGTGAGGACTTGCAGCCGGTGTTTTCCTTCAAGCTGCGCGGTGCTTTCAACAAGATGTTTTCGCTGACGCCGGAAGAGCGGGCGCACGGCGTGGTAGCAGCCTCGGCAGGCAACCATGCGCAAGGGGTGGCGCTATCCGGTTCCAAACTCGGCATCAAAACCACCATCGTCATGCCCAAGACCACGCCAGAGATCAAGGTGAATGCTGTGAAAGCGTTTGGCGGCAATGCGGTGTTGCACGGCAATTCCTACGACGAGGCTTACGCCTACGCTCGTGAGCTGGAACGCGAACAACACATGACCTTCGTCCACCCCTTCGACGATCTGGATGTGATCGCCGGGCAAGGCACGATTGGCATGGAAATCCTGCGCCAGCATTCCGGGCCGATTGAAGCCGTGTTCCTGTGCGTCGGCGGCGGCGGGCTGATTGCCGGGGTCGGCAGTTACCTCAAATACCTCTACCCCGAAATCAAGATCATCGGTGTGGAACACGAGGAAGCCCCGACCCTGTACACCTCGATGCAGGCGGGCGAACGGGTGCAACTGGCGCAGGTTGGCACGTTTGCCGATGGTGCTGCGGTCAAGCTGATCGGCGAACAAACCTTCGAGATTGCCCGCCACGTAGTCGATGAAATGATCCAGGTCAGCACCGATGAAACCTGCGCAGCCATCAAGGATGTGTTTGAAGACACCCGCACCCTGCTGGAACCGGCAGGTGCATTGTCAGTGGCGGGGATGAAAAAATACGTCGCCGAACACCAGTTGCAAGGCAAACATCTGATTGCCATCGCCAGCGGCGCGAACATCAATTTCGACCGCCTGCGCCACGTCGCCGAACGTGCCGAACTGGGCGAAGGCCGCGAAATGCTACTGGCAGTCACTATCCCGGAACGCCCCGGTAGCTTCCGTGAGTTCTGTCATGCCATCAGCAACCGCCCGATTACCGAATTCAACTACCGCTACGCCGACGCCCGCGATGCACAGGTATTCGCCGGGGTAAAAATTGCGGGAGGCAAACAGGAACGTGAAGCACTACTCAAGGATTTGCGAACCAAGGGCTATTCCGTCACCGACCTGACCGACAACGAAGTGGCGAAAATCCACCTGCGCTACATGGTAGGCGGGCATTCCAACGGAGCGCAAAACGAGGTACTGTACCGTTTCATGTTCCCGGAACGGCCTGGTGCACTGTTGCACTTTCTGACCAGCATGAGCGCTGGGTGGAACATCAGTTTGTTCCATTACCGCAATCATGGCTCGGATTTCGGGCGGGTGCTGGTAGGGATACAGGTTCCGCTACAGGAACGTGGCGAGTTTTGCGGATTCCTCGACAAACTGGGTTACGACTATTGGGATGAAACGGAAAACCCGGCTTATCAGCGTTTTCTGGGTTAAAGCAACCCCAGCTCTGCTCCCTGTAACACCCGCCACTCACCCGGCGGGAGTTCCGTATCCAGCACCAGCCCGCCAATTCGCTCCCGGTGCAACGCTTCCACCCGGTTGCCCACCGCCGCCAACATGCGCTTCACCTGATGGTACTTGCCCTCAGCAATCGTGATGCGGGCTTGCTGGGTAGGCAGGATTTCCACTTCTGCCGGTTTGGTCAGCCCTTTCTCACCGTGTAATTGCACACCCGCACGCAATTGTTGTGCCGCTGCCTCCGTCAAAGATTCTGCCAACGTTGCCAGATAGGTTTTCGGCACATGGTGTCTGGGTGACATTAGCCGGTGCGACCAGTCTCCATCATTGGTTAGCAACAACAGGCCGGTTGTATCCTTGTCCAACCTGCCGACCACATGTAACGTATACCTGTGCGGGTGGTCGACCAAATCCAGTACGGTACGGTGCGCGGGGTCTTCTGTGGCACTGATCACGCCTGCCGGTTTATGCAACATCAGGTAAATATTGCCCGGTAACACGATGCGCTCCCCGTGCAGCAACACCTCCGCCGCTGGGTCGATATGGGTGGAAGCCTTGGTAATACGCACGCCATTAACCAACACCCTGCCGCCACGAATAAGACCGGACGCTTCCGAACGGGGAATGCCAGTGGACTGGCTGACAAACTGATCGAGACGCATGTTTAACCTTATTGCAGACTGCTGCTGTCAATCCACTTTTCAATCACCTTTTTCCCCTGATAACGGATCAGGAACCAGCCGTCACCCAAGCCACCATCCTGTTTGGCTTTCCAGTCCAGCAGGGTCACTGTATCGCCCTTGATGACGTACATTTTGGTTTTAGATGTGCTATTGGGTTTGTCATGTAGGTAGGCTTTTTCTGCTTGAATGGTCGCGGTGGCAGCGGGTGCGCTTGCATAATCGGTTGCCGTGTCGCCTTGCTGTTCACCCACCACTTTGCTACCGGTCACTTTGCCCTTGGCATCCTTCATGATGACGTATTCCACCACGCTGTCACCTACAGGCAGCATTTGCGTTTCCATTGCAGGGTAAAGTTTACCCTTCACACTGCGGAATACCGTGCTGTACCACGCCGGACCACTACGCTGGGCAGAGGTAAGGGTTTGCTTTGCTGCATCCAGCACCGGGTTGCTGACAGGCTCGCTGAATTCCTTGAGTTTGCCGCCATTCGCGTCACCGAAAAAGACCCGGTAAAACACGTTGACCCCGCCGTAACCGATCCCGTCGCGGATGGCGATGTCCTGCGTTTCATCGAAATTGAAGTCACCGACTTGCGCCACTGGGAAACGTTCTGCCTCCTCACCCTCCAGTGGCTCCAGCTCAAACAGTTTCTGCTCTTTCCAGCCCGGTAGGGTGGCAATAACTGTATTGTTTTTATCCAGCTCCAACGTCACCTTGTAGGATGGCGCTACCACCACCGTGAAAGGAAAAGAGGCTTGTTCCTGCAACTCGCCTTCCGCCCACACTAAACTACTTGCCAAACACAGGCTGGCAAACATCACTGTCTTTTGCATCGCTCTTACTCCCTCATTTTGTCTGTCTGATTAGCATAGCATCCCCGGTTTTTATTGCTACAATGCTGACAAGCAATGAATAACAACAAAGGCATAATTTCGATGAAACTCAAGGAATACCTGCGCATCCTCGCCCATTATGACGGTTCCGACCTGTACCTGACCGCTGATCTAGAACCCAAAGCCAAATTCCAGGGGCGTTTGAAAGCCGTCGATAAAGTCATTATGACCCCGGAAATGCTGCACGACATGGCGTATGGGTTGATGAATGTCGAACAACAGCAACAGTTTGAAAAAAAACCGGAAATGAACCTAGCTATCAGCGAAGAAGGCATTGGTCGTTTCCGCGTCAACATTTTCAAGCAGCGCCACAAAATTGCGATGGTGATCCGCAACATCAAGACCGACATCCCCAACGCCGACAAACTCGGCCTGCCGCAAGTGCTGAAAGACGTGATCATGGAAAAACGCGGCCTGATCCTGTTCGTCGGCGGCACAGGCTCGGGCAAATCCACCTCGCTCGCTGCCCTGATCGACCACCGTAACGCCAACCACGACGGGCACATCATCACCATCGAAGACCCGGTGGAATACGTGCACCCGCACAAAAAATCCATCATCAACCAGCGCGAAGTCGGCGTAGACACCGACAGCTACGAAGACGCGCTCAAAAACACCCTGCGCCAAGCCCCCGATGTCATCCTGATCGGCGAAATCCGCGCCCAGGAAACCATGGAACACGCCCTTGCCTTCGCCGAAACAGGCCATTTGTGCCTTTCCACCCTGCACGCCAACAACGCCAACCAAGCACTCGACCGCATCATCAACTTTTTCCCCGAAGAACGCCGCCACCAGTTGTTGATGGATCTTTCCCTCAACCTGAAAGCCTTCGTCTCGCAACGCCTGATCCCCACCGTCGACGGCAAGCGTGTGGCTGCCATCGAAATCCTGCTCGGTACACCGATGGTGCGCGACCTGATCATGAAAGGCGAAGTCCACGCCATCAAGGAAATCATGGAAAAATCCGAAGAACAGGGGATGCAAACCTTCGACAGCCACCTCTACAAGCTGTATCTGGCGGGGCAAATCTCGCTGGCGGAAACCTTGCGCAATGCCGACTCACCCAGCAACCTCAAGCTCAAGATCAACCTGTCGGGGAATTTGAACAAACCCCGTCCGGCGTCTCCAGCACCTGCACCAGAGGCCAAGCCCAAAGCGGCAGATGCTGATTTCATGGCGAAACTGTCGATTCAACCAAAACCGGAAGCAGAATTGATGTAACTACAAAAAATAGACACGGGGATTATGCAGGATGGCGTTTACAGGTTTTATTTTTGTAGTTACACTAAATCAAAAACAAGGATAACATCCATGAATGTGACCTGTGACCCGAAGAAAGATGCGCTGAATATCCGTAACCACCATATTTCACTGAATGAGGCTAAACGACTGGAGTGGGATACCTTTGTAGCAAGTGAGGACGCACGGTTTGCTTACGGCGAAATGCGGATGGTCGGCTTCGGTTATATCGGGCTGACGCTGTATTGTCTGGTCTATGTGGAAATTGATGATGAAAACTGGCGAGCTATTAGCTTACGGACAGCAACAAAGCGGGAGATTAACGATTATGCCAAAGCTTAAAGTGGGGACTGTTATCCCAACCGATGCGGAAGATGCGCAGATCAGGGCAGGGATTGCGGCTGACCCGGATACTTATGAAGTGACCAGTGCGGAGGATTGGGCACGGATGCGTCCGCTGGGGCGACCCAAGGCGGCCTCACCCAAAATATCGGTAACTATTCGTTACAGTGCAGAAGTGGTGGAGTTTTTCAAAGCGTCGGGTGATGGCTGGCAAACCCGTATGGATGCGGTGCTGCGTGAGTATGTCACGCAGCACAAGGTAGCGTGATAATCTTACATCCGCTCCATCACCCCAATCCCCAACAAGCCCAGGCCGGTTTGCAGGGTTTGCGCTGTCAAATCCGCCAGTTGCAGGCGGCTGTTGCGCACCTCTTCCGCCACACCCTCTTTCAGGATCGGGCAGGCTTCGTAGAAGCTCATGAAGTTGCCCGCCAATTCATACAGATAGGTGCAAAGGTGGTTGGGCAAGCCTTCTTTCGCCACGCTGTCGGTGGCTTCGGTGAATTGCAGCAGCTTCATCGCCAAGGTGCGTTCGGCAGGTTCCTGAAGAGAAATGGGGGAAGTAAAAGATTCCGCACCTGCCTTGCGGAAAATGCTTTTGATCCGCGCATAGGCGTATTGCAAATACGGGGCGGTGTTGCCCTCGAAACTGAGCATTGCGTCCCAGTTGAAGATGTAATCCGAGTTGCGGTTTTTCGACAAGTCGGCGTATTTGACCGCACCAATCCCCACCGTCTGCGCAATCGACTGACGTTCCGTTTCTGGCAGCTCCGGGTTTTTCTGCGTCACCAGGGCGAAAGCGCGTTCTTCGGCTTCTGCCAGCACTTCCACCAGCTTGACCGTGCCGCCGCTGCGGGTCTTGAAGGGCTTGCCGTCTTCGCCCAGCATGTTACCGAACGGCATGTGTTCGAGGGATACGCCCGCACGCACAAAGCCCGCTTTACGTGCCAGCGTGAACACCTGCTGGAAATGCAGTGACTGGCGGGCATCGGTGAAATACAGGGCGCGGTCGGCATGTAATACCGCGCTGCGGTAGCGCAAGGCGGCAAGGTCGGTGGTGGCGTACAGGTAGCCACCGCCGGTTTTCTGCACAATGATTGGCGTAATGCTGCCATCCTTGTTCTTGAATTCTTCAAGGAATGCACACTGCGCGCCCTGGTCTTCCACCAACAAGCCTTGTGCCTGCAACTCGCTGACAATGTTGGCAAGATCGGCGTTGTAGGCGCTTTCCGGTTGCACATCGGCACGGGTCAGGGAGACACCCAAACGTTCGTAGACCTCTTCGCAATGGTGCAACGAAATGTCGATGAATTGCTGCCACAGCGCGAGGCATTCCGGGTCGCCGGATTGCAGCTTCACCACGTAATCGCGGGCTGCATTGGCAAACTCAGGCTCAGCATCGAAACGTTGCTTGGCAGCGCGGTAGAAGGTTTCAAGGTCAGACAACTGCATGGAAAGCTCGCCACCCTGTGCTTGCAGGCTGACCATGTGCGCAATCAGCATCCCGAACTGGGTTCCCCAGTCACCGACGTGGTTCTGGCGGATCACCTTGTTGCCCTGGAATGCCAGCACCCGTGCCACCGCGTCGCCGATGATGGTGGAACGTAGATGCCCGACGTGCATTTCCTTGGCAAGATTCGGCCCCGAGTAATCGACAACGATGGTCTTCGCCTCCTCCCCTGACAAGGGGAGGTCGGGAGGGGTTTCTTCCAACCTTTCCGCCAGCCACTCATGCTTTAAATAGATATTGATGAAACCTGGCCCTGCCACTTCCAGCTTCGCCGCCATGTCGGACAAATCCACACTTTCCAGCAAGCGGGTAGCGAGTTCGCGCGGGTTGGTTTTCAACTGTTTGGCAGCCGCCATCACGCCATTGGCCTGGTAGTCGCCGAATTCGGGGCGGGCGGAAGGTTTGACAATGGCGGAAACGGTGTCAGGCGCACCCAACGAATGCAGGGCGGCGGTAAGGCGGTCATCAAGCAGTTGGCGGATATTCATTTTGTGCTTCGGGTTTGGTCAAAACGGGGATTTTAGGCGGGTTGCACGCTAGAATCCACCCATGAACAACACGCACCTGAAACTGCCGGATGGTCGCAGCCTGCCCTTCACCATCCGCCCTAACCCCCGCGCAAAATACCTGCGGATGCACCTGTCCGTCGACAAGGGGCTGGTTGTCACCCAACCGCCGGGGGTGACGGCACAGCAGTTGCTGCACTGGATCAACAGCCAGATGGGCTGGATTACCACCCACCTGCCCAAGGTAGAACAGCAAACCCAACCACCCACCGCCACCACCTTACCCGACCGCTTGGAATTTCCGGCGACGGGTGCGCGTTTCCGGCTGGCCTATGTGCCAACTGCCCACCATAACATTGCCACCGATCTGGCAGATGACGGCACGCTGACCCTTTCCGGTGCGGTTGGCAACCCGGAGCATTGCCGCTACGTGCTGCGTGAGTGGACGAAAAACTACGCCCGCCACCATCTGGGGCAGATGCTGCAACAACTGGCGGTGCAAACCGGGCTGGGTTACGTCAGTTACAGCGTGAAGGGGCAGGCGACGCGTTGGGGAAGCTGTTCCAGCCGTGGCAATATCAACCTCAACTACAAGCTGGTGCTGCTACCGGTGGCGTGGGTGCGTTACACCCTGATCCACGAGTTGTGCCATACCGTGGAAATGAATCATTCCAAGCAGTTTTGGGCGCTAGTGGCGAAGTTTGTGCCGGAGTACAAGACGATCCACGCGCAGATGAAAGGCGCGATGCAACACCTGCCAGACTGGACAAAAATAGGTTGAGGCTTACAACGGGCGCTTGTTGCCGTCTGCGTCGATGGCAACGTAGGTGAAATCGGCTTCCGTCACCTGCCAGCGCAGTTCCACATCGCTGCCGTGCCACAGCGGTTTGACCCACACTTGCAGATGCAGGGTGATGGAAGTCTTGCCGGTTTTCACCACATCGCCGTAACAGCACACCACGTCACCGACATTGACCGGGCGGATGAATTTCATGCTGTTGACCGCCACCGTCACGATCCGGCCTTTGGCAATTTCCTTGGCGAGGATGCCGCCTGCCATGTCCATCTGCGCCAGAATCCAGCCGCCGAAGATGTCGCCGTTGGGGTTGGTGTCCTTGGGCATGGCGAGAGTGCGCAGGATCAGGGTTCCGCGTGGGTGGGGCACATCACCCGTCGGGGCATCTTCTGGCAAACTGACGGCGACTACGCCCATAACGGCTCCTTGATAAATGGTTGGGTCACGATTCATTCTACCCACTCATCACCTTATGCAGCAATTCCAGCCACCACCCCGTCTTGCCCCGCCAACACTCTGCCCGCAGTCGGGCTATACTGGAAAGATACCACCTGCTGACAGGATGCTACCCATGTCACACCGTTACCTTCCGTTTCACCGTTGGTTGCTGCTAAGCCTGTGGGGATTGCTGTTTGCCTTGCCCACCTCACTGTTGGCAGATGTTCAAGCCGTACCCGTGGTGACAGGGCTGCAACACCCTTGGGGCATGGTATTTTTGCCAGACGGTGAAATACTAATCAGCGAACGTTCCGGTCGTTTGCGCCGTATCCAGCACGACAAGCTGCTGGCGGCTCCCGTGGCAGGTCTGCCCGAAATTGAGGAATACGGGCAAGGAGGGTTGCTGGGGCTGGCACTACACCCCCGTTTTGCTGACAACCGCTGGCTGTATTTCGCTTATGCGGGTAACGGGGAGGATGGCTACAGCACCCATTTGGCACGCGGGCAGTATCAGGAGGGTGTACTCAGCAATGTGCAGACACTGTTTGCTGTCAGCCCGCAAACACGCGCCGCCCAGCATTTTGGCGGGCGAATTGCCTTCGACCGTGCCGGTTACGTTTACCTCACGCTTGGCGACCGGGGCAACGCCGACAACGCACAGAATCTTGCCAACCATGCAGGCAGCATCATCCGCCTGCACGATGACGGGCGTATCCCTGCCGACAACCCCTTCGTCAAGACGGCCAATGCCCGTGCGGAAATCTGGACTTACGGTCATCGTAACGTGCAGGGCATTGCCATGCACCCGCAAACCGGCGACATTTGGGCAGGTGAACACGGCCCGCAAGGCGGTGATGAAATCAACATCCTGCGCAAAGGGGCAAACTATGGCTGGCCTGTAATCACTTACGGCGAGGAATACGGTGGTGGCATCATTGGCGCAGGCGTCACCCAACAAGCGGGCATGGAACAACCCGTGTTGTACTGGACACCCTCCATTGCCCCGGCAGGCATGACCTTCTACAGCGGCGACAAATACCCCGACTGGCAAGGCAAACTGCTGGTAGCGGCACTCAAGTTCAAACTGCTCGCCGTCATTACCCTGGATGGCAACCGTTACCTCAATGAAGAGCGGTTGCTGGAAGGGAAGATCGGGCGTATCCGCGACATCCAACAAGCCCCGGACGGGTATTTGTATGTGCTGACAGACGAGGAAGACGGCGGGTTATACAGACTAGCTGTACAGGATTAGCTTGATATAAATCAGGGTGATAACCACAAAGCAGCGTAGGATGAAACTGTCGGGACACAACAAAAAGGAGGCAAATCCCATGAAAACACGTCTATCTGCCCTGCTATTCAGCTCGCTGTTAATGTTCTCCGCAGTTATCAACCCTTGCTGGGCTGAAGACGAGGAAGATGGCGATGCCTATAACACCGCAACGGCTGTTGAGGGAACCAGTGTAGATGCGGCAGGTTACGCCAATTCTGATGATTATGAATCAGCCGCAACCAACGCAGGCGCAGGCTTTGATACAGCGACCGAAGGTAGCCCGCCGCCTGTTTACCTGAATTGCGACCCGTGCGTGGTTGACCCGAATGACCTTAAGCAGTACGACCCACCGGAACCAAGCCTGAAACCTTCGTATGTTCCGCCATTGCCAGATTCAATGTAAGCCACACAGGGTAGCATTATCACAGGGCGGACTTACCGTTAGCGGTAAGCCCGCAATGACACCAGATTCCCCTGCTGTGCGTGGGCGTCGACATCTGCTGATGCCAGTTCGTTCGACGGTTTCAGTGTGCCGAGATCAAGGGAATCGCTTGCTTTGCGAGTGCTATCTTTTACGCTATCCGGTTCCGCCAGAAAGTCCAGCAAATCCTTGTCAGCGAAATCATTTCCCTGTGCAGTGACAAGCGGGTCAGTGACCGGAGTGACCGGATCGGCATTGACTGCCTCAGGTTCGGCAATCAGGGTGTTGGAAACATCGAAGACAGCACGTTGCAGGGTGGAGAGCATCGTGCGAGCATTTTCCACCCCACGGTGCAGATCGGTAGAAATTTGGTCGGTCAAATCAAGGGTCTGGCTGATACGTTCCACCCGGATTTGATCCACCATTTTGAACTGTTCCAGAATACGGCGGCTGAGTTCGTCGCTTTGTGCTTCACGGATACGCATTTCACCCACATGTCGACGGCTTTCTTCCAGACCAGCTTCCAGCTCAACACGTGCCTGATCAGTGGTTTGGAACAAGGTGGCGAACTGTTCATTGGCTTGCCCTTCCATCCCCTGCATTTCTGTGTGGAAGTGCTGGAACACGGCATCAGCCTCATGCTGGTAACGTTTCATTTGCTCCAGCAAATGGCTGGATTCACTCAACATGTCTTCAAGACGACGATGAACTTCGGCTGACAGGCGCGAATTTTCCTGCTGGTTCTGAATTTGTTCCTGATGGTGTTCAATCAGCTTGCGGGTGAAACCTTGCGCCATTTTTTCCTGATCATGCAAGCGGATCAGGCTGGCATCCACACTTTCCAGCCCTTCACGCAGCTTGCCACGGATGCGTTTGACGCTTTCCACCGAATCGCCCAACTGTTCATCCCAGTAAGATTGCAGGTGTTGCAGGCGTTCGCCCAACTGGCTGGAAATATCGCGCATTTCATGTTCGGCAGTGGCAACACGCTCAATCATGCGCTCCACCTGCTCGGCACGTGCCTGAGCCGCCTGATGGTTGCGGCTGACATCGGCTACCTGTTCCTTGAGTTGCTTGACAAGTTCTTCTGCATCTTGCGCACCATGCTGGGTGATTTCCAGCACATTAGCGATACGTTTCTGATCGCGTTCTGCTTGGGAACGCAGGTCACGCAAGTGTTGTGTATCACGATTTCCAGCTTGCGGATAAAGCAGCAACAGCGCACCAACGGCTGCCATCAAGGCGATCAGGATAATGATCCAGTCGATGTACCCCAACATAAATGAAACCCCTGTTCATGAATCAATATCGTTATTATGTGAGTCAACGTCTAGCCCCCAAGGCATTAGTGCCCATGCAAACCGGAAAGTTCAGGAACCACTTTGCAACAGGAATGCACGCCCGGCAGGATAAAAACGTTGCGCTTGTGCCCAACCTTCTTCACCTTCGCCCGTATAGATCCCGATACGGACAGCCCCACGGTCATCGGTACGCCGATCGGTTGCCAGCAACAAACGCCATTCATGTTGCACGATTTTGCCATCCTTGTCACGTATCGGCAGTTCAGCCAACAGGACAGATCCAAACGGAATCATGGTGGTATCCACCGACGCAGTATGCCCTGCCACCACCGGCAAGCTGGAAGCACTGCGCAAGCCATCCTTGATCGGGCGGAAAAACACGAATGACTGGTTGGCATTTATGACTTCATCCAGCTTGTCTGGATTCAGACGCAGCCACTGGCGGATGGCATTGTTGGACAGGTTATCGGTGCGCAGATAGCCTTTTTCCTGCATGTAGCGCCCGATACTGGTGTAAGGCTGGCTGTTCTTGCCTGCGAACCCCAGTAACTGGGTACGCCCGTCAGGGTAACGGATCAGGCCGGAACCCTGCACCTGCATGAAATAGTAATCCACCAGATTGTCAGCCCAGGCAATTTCCAGCCCCTTGCCCTGCAATGCACCGCTCATGATGTCCCGCCGTGAGGGTAGCGGCGCATCACCTTTGGGTCTGGCATACACCGGGAAACGGTATTCGGCGGTACGGGTATTACTGACATTCAATACCGGGGTGAAATAGCCACCGTATTGTACCGGGCGTTTTTCCTGCGGATCACCCAAGGCATAAAAATCAAACTGCTTGCCGATAGGGGAAGCAGACTCAGCAGGCCTGTCCAGCCAAGTGATCAATTGCTCAACAGTGCGGATCATTTTGGTCTTGTCCAGCGGGCCATGATAACTAGGCGATGCCAGCCGGGAAGCATCAGTAGTACGCAGATAAACTGCCATATCCACCAACGCCTGCCGTAATGCCGGGGTACGGCGAATGCATGACTCATCCAGCGACAGGCTTTCCCCCTGAATCCGCACGTCACAGCCACTCGCCAGTGGTGGTGTTGCCGCCCTCACCGGTTGCGTCAGCATGTACCCGGCAACCAACAGGCACATACCGCCCCGTACCATCCTTCGTAAACGCATTTCCACTTACCTTGCCATCATGATTAGCAAAGTTTATGCATAATGCACTTACATTGCATTAGCCAATTACATCAATCCTGTGACACTTGCCAGCGGAAACTACAATCCAGCCACACTGGAACCACGCCCGTAACCCGGTTTGCGTACCAGCAACCAGGTTTTGCTGAACCCGGTGATGTCATGTGCCAGTTCCTCCGCCCTGCGCCCGAAACCGGTATACAAATCAAGCCGCCCTGCTCCCTTGATGTCGGCTCCCTTATCCTGCGCAAACAGCAAGCGCCAGTCGTGCCCAACCTTGTTACCCCAGCTATCAACGCGCGGTACTTCAGCCAGCAACACCGACCCCAGCGGAATGTACTTGTGATCCACCGCGACCGTATGCCCCGGAATGACACGGGTTCCCGACGCTGTGGTAGGTAAATCATCTGTCAACTTGAAAAACACATAACGGGGATTGGAGGTTAAAACCTCCCCTATCTTGCCGGGATGCTGCCGCAACCACTCGCGGATACCCTCATTGCCAAAATTGCGCGGCTTGTACCCCTTCATACGCATGTAATCGGCAATGCTAGTGAATTTTTGCCCATTATCACCGGCATAATCTAGCAACAACTCCTTGCCATCCGGGAAACGGGCAACCCCGGAACCTTGCACCTGCGCAAAAAACAGGTTGACGGGATCGTTTGTCCAGGCAACTTCCAAGCCCTTGCCTCCCAAAGCGTTACGAGCTATCTGGGCATGGCTCAAACGCGCCAGCGAACCAGGCGGCTCACGGTAAATCGGGATGCGGAATTCACTATCAGGATAACTTTTAACCTCAAGCAACGGGGTAAAATATCCCGTAAACTGCGCCAGATCGCCACGCTGGGCAGACCCCATTTCACGCAGGCTAAAGCGTTCCTGCAAACTGCCGGGCGAAATGCCGTCATGCCAACGCAACAATTCCTGCACGGTTTCCAGCAAGGCTGCATTGGAAACATTGCCCCATAATGGCGCTGACTTTGTCCCTCCGGGCAGTTTGCGCAGGTATTCCGCCTGTGTCAGCAAACCACGCCGGGTATGCTCGTTACGGCTGATACAATCGTCCGGCAAATCCAGTACATAGGCAAACGCACAATCCAGTGCTCCACGCTGCTGACGAGGTGCGGCATAAGCAACTTGCTGAATATTACCTGACCTAGCAGGAATAAATTGCCTCCGTTCCTGCTGGTAAGGTTGCTGATAAGGCTGTGGTGGAACGACTGCCCCCCATGCCGCCCATACGGGTGCATTGGCTTGTGCTGGCGGGAAAACCATGACTGCACACAGCAGCGCAGCCCCCTTGAGATAAGGTCGCAACATGTTCTGACACCCTTGTTGTTGTTATTGGTTTGGGTTTACAAACATTATGCGGTCAGGGTGTAATACAAAAAACCCACGAACGGTACAATCAGACAAGCGGTCTTTCTGCTCTGGAACACACCCGACAAATGCAGTAACATCTGGTTACAAGTCACCCGATGGGGCGTGTGGCAAAACAATAAAAAAATGATGTCAGGGCTATGCAAAAAACAATGACAAAGGGAATTTCTTCCTTTCTGGGTGTATCTGCTTTCCTGCTGGGCAACCTGTTACCAACCACTTCTCAAGCTGCAATGGCCTTCAATGCCAGCGCCACGTCAGCGCAAATGAGTGCCGTACTGAATGGCCCCGGCCTGGCAGTCAGCAACTTGCAGGTGAGCAGAGGAGCCAGCGGGCAATATGGCATTGTTACCGGCGGGATGAGTGCACTGGGTTTTGAGGCAGGTGTATTCCTCAACACGGGTAACGTCGGCAGTCTGCAAGCACCCAACAATACCGGGGCTTATTCACACTCCACAGGTATCACCCATTCCGACCCTGATCTGATAGCCATCAGTTCCCAGGCGCGTTTCGACCCATCCATCATTGAATTTGATATTGTCCCGCAGGGCGACCGTGCCAATTTCGTGTTCGCATTCGGCTCCGAAGAATACCCGGAATACGTGTGCAGCAAGTTCAATGACGCATTCGGCCTGTTCATTTCCGGTCCTGGTATTACTGGAACCTATAACGCGGCACGAGTCCCCGACTCTATGGACGCCATCGCGGTAAATACCATCAATGCTGGTAAACCGGGCAGTGCGGCTGATGGCACAAGCTGCAACCTGGGTAATGCCACTTATTTCTTTGATAATGGCAATGGTGCAGGCAGTACAGTTGCCCAGCTTGATGGTTTTACCAAAACGATGACGGCATCCGTTGACAAACTGGTTCCTGGGCAAAAATACCATGTCAAACTGGCACTGGCTGATGCGGGCGACCCCGGTTATGACTCGGGGGCGGCGTTCAAATGGCTGACCAGCACCAAATCCGAACCGGTGGATTTATCATTATCCGCATCAGTCAACAAACCCAACCCTGCCCAAAACACGGAAGTGGAAATAACTTACACCGTGACCAACAGCACCAACCTTGCCACCGATCTGGTGCTGGTGAATCTGGAGTGGCCTGCGGGGCTGACCTGGGTAAGCGACGATTCCGCAGGCACATTCAATCCTGCCAATCATGAGTGGAATACTGGTCTGATACCTGCAAACGGCAACAAAACCCTGAAACTGCGGGCGCGGGTGGGCTCGGATGCCAGCTACAAAATTACCGGCGAAATCAGCTTTGCTTTTAACGAAGACCCGGATTCCACCCCGCTCAACCATACATCCAAACCAGATGAAGATGACACCGCCATACTGGTTTTGAATACAACCACCAATACACCACCTGACATCAGCAATACCGAAACCTCCCTGAAGGTCTATGAAGAGCAGACTGATGTCACAACCATCGCCGCAACTGATCCAGATGGAGAAAGCATTACGTACAGCATCACCGGTGGGGCAGACGCCGCAAAATTCCAGATTGACCCATCCACCGGGCGACTGACTTTCATTGCTGCACCGGATTACGAAACGCCCCTTGATACCAACAAGGACAATATCTATCGGGTCACTGTTACCGCAACCGCAGGCGGTCAGAGCGACTCAATCACCCTGTCAGTCCAAGTGCTGGACATCAAGGAAAACAACCCACCCGCCATTACCAGCAACGGCGGCGGTGACAGTGCCAGTATCAGCCTCGATGAAAACCTGAGGGATGTAACAACAGTGGCAGCAACCGATGCTGACAACGACACGCTCACCTACAGCATCAGCGGTGGTGCAGATGCTGGCAAATTCCAGATTGATGCGGCAACAGGCAAACTGGCATTCATTGCCAAACCTGACTTTGAAGCCCCCCAAGACAGCAACAAGGATAATGTCTACGAAGTCGTGGTTGCTGCCGCCGATGGTGCTAGCACGGATACCCAAACCCTGACGATCACCATCCGCGATCTGGAAGACAACAACCAGCCACCAACTATTACCAACCCCAGTTCCATGCTCTATCAGGAAAATGACACCGTGATCGTGGAAGATTTTGAAACCACCGACAATCAGGATACGGAAGGTGACGGCCTAACATATGCATTTAGCGGGCAGGTTGATGACAACTGGTTTAACCTTGACAGTGTAACTGGCGTGCTGACCTTCAAAGTTCCACCCGATTACGAAAAACCCCAGGATGCCAACAAGGACAACACCTACATCACGGGTGTCAAGGTTTGTGATTCACAGAATGCTTGTGCCATCCGCATCCTAATTGTTTCCGTACAAGACCGGGACGAAGATAACGACAAGGACGGGTTGATGGATTCGGTGGAAAAGGTGATCGGAACTGACCCGTTCAACCCTGATACGGATGGTGATGGTTTGGGCGACCTGTACGAAGTCGATGATCCAGCCGAACCACTGGATCATGACAAGGATGGCCTCATTGATGCGCTAGACGCGGATGATGACAACGACACCATTCTCACCAAATACGAAGCACCTGACCCAAATGGTGATAATAATCATACGGATGCCCGCGATACTGATAGTGATGGCATTCCTGACTATCTGGATACTGATGATGACAACGATACTGTCCTGACAAAGTATGAAGCACCTGACCGTAACGGTGACGGCAAACCCAGCCCTGATGCACGTGACAGTGATGGTGACGGCAAACCCGATTATCTGGACAAGGATGACGACAATGATGGTGCATTGACCAAGGATGAGCAGCCCGACCCCAATGGCGATGGCAACCCTGCCGATGCCATTGACCACGACAACAATGGCTACCCTTCATACCTGGATGCAGGGGAAGACATGATCGTTTCTGTACAGGTTCGCGCCCTGCTGAATGGTGCGTATAACAGTGCGACCGGCCTGATGACTGACGACCTTAACCGCAAGAAACTGATGCCAACCCTGCAACCGTATGGCGAACTCAAAACGGCATTCGGCTATGGCAATTCCGCCAGTACAGTTTCGCCGTTTGATTACAAGGGGACAGAAACCGCCTCGGCAGCGGTCATGTCAGCCACGGGCGGTGATGCCCCGGTTGACTGGGTATTGGTTGAACTACGCGACATGCTTGATCCCACCATCCGCAGGGCAGTCACCGCTGCCATCCTGCAACGCGACGGCGACATTGTGGACGCAGCAAGCGGCTCGCCCAACCTGACACTGTTGAACACCAGCGATGGTGATTACTACGTTGCTGTGCGTCACCGCAATCACCTTGGCGTGATGACCGCCGCCCCACGCAGATTGACCACCCAGTCGATCCTGCTTGACTTTACCCACCCAGGGGTCAAGGTTTATGGCGGATCCAAAGCCCGAATGGAAAGCAGTGGCATCGCGCTGTTATGGGCAGGTGATACCAACAACAGTAATACGATCATCCTCAGTGGCCCTGGCAGTGACAGTAGCGTCATTCTGGGTTCCGTGCTGGTCGCCCCGGAAAACACTCTGGTAAATACCAATTACCGCTTATCAGGTTATTATGCTACTGACCTGAACATGGATGGCTCCGTCATTTTCACCGGCCCCGACAATGAAATTAACCTGCTGGTTGGTAGTGTCCTGCTACACCCGGACAACGTGTTGAGCAATGCCAATTTCATTGTCAGCGGAACACTTCCGCGCTGATCCTGCATTGCGCTGGTTGCCACTGGCAGACGGCTTGACTATAGTTAGCCGTTCATAGATTACCCCTCACCCCTGCCCCTCAAAGGGAGAGGGGAAAGAGGCATATAACGGAGAAACCATGTCCCAGGCTGATTCCATCCATACCCTGTCGCTCAAGGGCATCCGCGACGGGGTGCAATCGGGCGATTTTTCAGTCATGGAAGCGACCGATGCGTATCTTGACCGTATCGAACGCTTCAACCCTGAACTGAACGCCTACATCACCGTCACCCGCGATGCTGCCAAAGCGCAGGCGGTGGCAATCGACAACCGCATCCGCAAGGGCGAACTCAGCGGGCCGATGGCAGGTGTGCCGTATGCGCTGAAAGATTTGTTCTGCTCGGAAGGTGTGCGCACCACTTGCGCCTCCAACATGCTGTCGAATTTCATTTCGCCTTACGACGCGCATGTGGCGGAAAAGCTCAAAGTCGCAGGTGGGGTATTGCTAGGCAAGAACAATATGGATGAGTTTGCGATGGGGTCTTCCAATGAAACCTCCGCGTTCGGCAATGTCTGCAATCCGTGGGATACCAGTAAAGTGCCGGGCGGCAGTTCCGGCGGTGGTGCAGCAACCATTGCGGCACGGCTCGCGCCCATGACGCTGGGGACGGATACCGGTGGCTCGATCCGCCAACCGGCTTCGTTCTGTAATATCACCGGCATCAAGCCGACTTACGGGCGCATTTCGCGCTACGGCATGATTGCGTTTGCTTCCAGTCTTGACCAGTGCGGGCCAATGGCTCCGTCTGCAGAAGATTGCGCGATTACCCTCAACGTGATTGCCGGGCTGGATAGCCGCGATTCCACCAGCGTGGATTTGGCCGTGCCGGACTACACTGCCACCCTGAACGATTCCATCGAAGGCTTGCGGATTGGTTTGCCGAAACAATTCTTTGCCGAAGGGCTGGATGCGCAGGTGGCAGAGGTGATTGACCGCGCCATTCAGCAGTTCCAGGCCAAAGGCGCGATCATCAAGGAAGTGTCCCTGCCCAACAGCCACTTGGCAGTGCCGGTTTACTACGTGGTCGCCCCGGCGGAATGCTCCTCCAACCTGTCACGCTTCGACGGGGTGCGTTTCGGTCATCGTTGTGACGACCCCAAAGACTTGCGTGACTTGTACGAACGCAGCCGCTGGGAAGGTTTCGGCGCAGAAGTCAAACGCCGCATCATGATCGGCACTTACGCGCTGTCGGCGGGCTATTACGACGCCTATTACCTGAAAGCCCAGCAGGTACGCCGCCTGATCAAGCAGGATTTCGACACCGCTTTCAAGGATGTGGATGTGATCATGGGGCCGTCCTGCCCGACCACTGCGTTCGGCATCGGCGCGAAAAAGGATGACCCGATTGCCATGTACCTCGAAGACCTCTATACCATCCCGGTCAGCCTAGCTGGCCTGCCGGGGATGACCTTCCCGGTTGGTTTCGCGGCGGATGGCTTGCCGGTCGGTATCCAGTTGGTCGGCAACTATTTCGAGGAAGCGCGTATGTTGAATATCGCGCATCAGTACCAACAATGGACTGACTGGCACACCTGTTTGCCAGCCAAATTCGCGTAAGGAGGAAAGCATAATGGAATGGGAAACCGTCATTGGTCTGGAAATTCACGCCCAGCTTTCCACCAATTCAAAAATTTTTTCCGGCTCGTCGATTGCCTACGGCGCGGAGCCGAACACACAAGCCAATCTGGTGGATCTGGGGATGCCCGGTGTCTTGCCGGTACTGAACAAGAAAGCGGTGGAAATGGCGATCCGTCTGGGTTTGGCGATTGATGCCGAGATTGCGCCGAAATCGGTGTTCGCCCGTAAAAACTACTTCTACCCTGACCTGCCGAAAGGCTACCAGATCAGCCAGTACGAGCTGCCGGTCGTCGCCAACGGTCAAATGGACATCGAGCTGGAAGACGGCTCAACCAAGCGCATCGGCATTACCCGTGCGCATCTGGAAGAGGATGCAGGCAAATCGCTGCACGAAGATTTCCACGGCAAGACCGGCATCGACCTCAACCGTGCAGGCACACCGCTGCTGGAAATCGTTTCCGAACCCGACATGCGTTCCGCCAAGGAAGCTGTCGCCTACATGAAAAAACTGCACGCACTGGTGCGCTACCTCGGCGTGTGTGACGGCAATATGCAGGAAGGTTCGTTCCGCTGTGATGCCAACGTGTCGGTACGTCGCCCCGGTCAGCCATTCGGCACCCGCGCGGAAATCAAGAACCTGAACTCGTTCAAGTTCATCGAACGCGCCATCAACCATGAAGTCGAACGCCAGATCGACCTGATCGAATCCGGCGGCAAGGTGGTGCAGGAAACCCGCCTGTATGACCCTGACCGTGACGAAACCCGTTCCATGCGTGGCAAGGAAGATGCCAACGATTACCGCTATTTCCCTGACCCGGATTTGCTGCCCGTAGCGATTACGCCTGCCGACATCGACGCAGTACGCGCCACCCTGCCGGAACTGCCGGATGCGAAGAAACAGCGGTTCATGGGTGAGTATAAACTCAGTGCTTATGACGCCGGTTTGCTGACGCAAGGGCGGGAAGTATCGGAATATTTCGAGGCAGTGGCGCAAGGTTGCGGTGATGCCAAACTCGCCGCCAACTGGGTGATCGGTGAAGTCAGCAAAACGCTGGCGGACAATGACATGGAGATTACCGCCTCCCCGGTCAGCAGTGACGCACTGGTAGCCTTGCTCAAGCGTATTCAGGACAACACCGTCTCCAACAAGATTGCCCGCGATGTGTTTGCGGCGATGTGGGCGGGTGAAGGTTCTGCGGATGAAGTGATCGACAAGCAAGGCTTGAAGCAGATCACTGATACTGGCGCGATTGAGGCGGTAATTGATGCAATCATTGCCAACAATCCCGGTCAGGTGGCTGAATACCGTAGCGGCAAGGACAAGCTGTTCGGCTTCTTCGTTGGGCAGGCGATGAAAGCTTCCAAAGGCAAGGCCAACCCTGCCACCCTGAACGACATCCTGAAGAAAAAGCTGGAGGGCTGAACCATGTCCATTTCTGCCGAACAAGTGAAAAAAGTCGCCCATCTGGCTCGTCTGGCAGTGCCGGAAGAGCAACTGGAAGGGTATGTACGCAACCTTTCCAACATCCTCAATCTGGTTGACCAGTTGAGTGCGGTGGACACCAGCGGGGTAGAACCGATGGCGCACCCGCTGGATATGACCCAGCGCTTGCGTGAGGATGTGGTGACGGAAACCAATAACCGTGACAAATACCAACGGGTTGCACCAGAAGTGGAAGATGGTCTATACCTTGTACCCAAAGTGATTGAATGAGTTTCCGACATGGATGATAACCAGAACCCCTACGAACCGCCCAAGGCAGACGTAACCCCTCCCCATTCCGTCAGTCAGCCGCAGGTCTTGCTGCCACAGCCGCGTGCCTTGCCTGCCAATGCGGGTATTAACTGGCTGTCAGCAAGCTGGAGTCTGGTCAAAAACAATCTGGGCACATGGGTATTACTAACCGTGTCGTTATTTGCCATCCAGATGCTGGTCAGCATGGTGATTGCACAAGGTGGTATGCAAGACCAAAGCCTGCAACCCATACTGCTGTTGCTGGTAACGCTGCTCTCCACCTTCATCAGTGGCGGTATTTTGCTGGGCATCAGGAACGCAGACAGCGGGCAACCCCTGCAACTGGACTGCCTGTTTGAAGGTTTCCGGCAAAAACTGGCACCACTGGCAGGCCTGGGCGCATTGAGTTTCGGCGCATCACAGGTTTCCGAATACATACTGACCTCAATGGTGGGTCTAAACCTGCACGCACTGGAAACAGGCACAATCGCTACCGAAGGTTTTTTCACGGCGGTAGCCCCTGAACAAATGATTTTGGGGGTTATTTTGTACCTGCTGGTCTTGCTGCTGTTCTGGTTTGCCACCCCGCTGGTAGCATTGAATGATGTGCCGGTTTTCAGAGCAATTACCCTGAGTTTTAATGCCTGCCTACGTAATCCCCTGCCCTTGATCCTTTACAGTATTGCCATGGGAGCCATCCTGATTGCTGGCATAATCCCGCTGTTGCTCGGTCTACTGATTGTTGTACCGTGGATGTTCAGCAGCATGTATGTTGCCTATAAACAGATTTTTCTCCAGTAACTCATAGAGATACGCTCAAAACAGAACATGCCCGCTTTTTGCGGGTATTTTTTGTCATATAATTTTTTTAATCTGTATTTATTTTATTAAGGATACGTTAGGCAAAGCTACGGTATTCCTATCGTCCACGTGGTGAGTATTTTGTGGGCTTCCGGGAAGCAAGAGGGCTTGTATGGCGCGTAAAAAGTTTTGGGGACTGTTGTTCAGTATTTTCGTGTGTGTCAGTTTGTCCGCTTGCAGCCAGCAAACGACCAAACCGGATGAAGAGGATTCCCCCGCCAAATCCTCTGTCAGCAAAACCAAGCCCCAAAATAATAAAAAGCCGCAAAACACCAACAACAAGACCACATTTGTCATTCCCAAAGACGCGGGCAATATGCCGGGGCTTTCACAAGCCGAGTTGACCTTGATTGCCGACAAGATTTTCCGCAATGAAAGCGGCGGCAACCCCTACAATCTGGTGCACTGGAACGATGGCGAGGATTTCGCGTCGATGGGGGTTGGGCACTTCACTTGGTATCCGGCAGGCAGACATGCGCGGTTCGGCAATACATTCCCTGACCTGTTAACCTACATGCACAGCAATGGCGTGCAACTTCCACCCTGGCTCATGCAAGCCCGTTACCAAGGCGCTCCCTGGAATAGCAAGGCAGAACTGATGTATGCCAAACAGAGCGGACAAATGCAAGAGCTGCAAAACCTGCTCTACCAGACCCGCATGTTACAGGCCGCCTATATTGTGGATCGCGCCCGTCGCGCCATGCCCCAACTGGTCAATGCCGCCCTGCCCCATTCCCGCCAACGGGTCGCCCAAAACCTGAATGCGGTCGCCAACACGCCAGGTGGCTGGTATGTACTGGTGGATTACGTCAACTTCAAAGGAGAAGGCTTGAACCCTTACGGTGGCTACAAAGGCCAGAACTGGGGATTGTTGCAGGTGCTGGAAGAAATGCAGCCCAGCCAGCCGGGCGCACAAGCCTTGCACGCCTTTGCTGATGCCGCCACACAGGTACTGGAACGCCGGATACGCAATTCCCCACCTGCACGCAATGAAGCCCGCTGGCTGGCAGGTTGGTCAAACCGCATCAACACCTACCGTTACCCTGGTGTATAATTTAGCAGCCATGCAGAATCTTTTCGCAAACACGGGATTTCCCATGTCGCTCGTCGGGTAACAGTATACGACGGGCGAATTTTCTTTATAGTTTCATACAGCAAAAACAAACTCATACCGCCAGCAAGCATGGTTGGCGAATAATAAAAACAAGAGGGCGATCATCCATGAAAACAAGCGCTGTAATAGCTCTTGCCGCATTGGCAGGCTTTGGTCTATCCGCGTGTAGTCCAGCTTCCCAGAATGTCCGTCACGCCAGTAATACTACCCCAGCAGCCAACCCCTACCCAGGACAGACCTTTCCTGCCGGATTTGCCATGCCCAACCCGGCGGGACAAAGCGCTTATACCTCGCAGAATGTCCGTCATGCCAGCGGAATGCCTGACCTGTCTCCGGCAGAATTGCGCACCATCAGTGAACAGATTTTCAAGAACGAAGGCGGTGGCAACCCCAGCAATCTGGTGCACTGGAATGACGGGGAAGACTTTGCCTCAATGGGCATCGGGCATTTCACCTGGTATCCCGCAGGCCGCACCGGGCGTTTTGGCAGTACCTTCCCGGAACTGATCAGCTACATGCAGACACGTGGCGTGCAGGTTCCCGGCTGGTTGCAACATGGTGGCGGCGCTCCCTGGCGCAACAAGGCAGAAATGATGCAAGCCAAGCACACACCGCAAGTGCAGGAACTGCAAAACTTCCTGTTCCAGACACGCTTGTTGCAGGCACAATTCATTGTCGACCGCACCCGCCGCGCCATGCCGAAACTGGTCGGAACCACTCCAGTACATTTGCGCCCTCACGTTGCCAACAACCTGAATGCCGTCGCCAATACCCCCGGTGGCTGGTATGCCCTGATTGATTACACCAACTTCAAAGGGGAAGGTCTGAACCGCAGCGGCGGCTACAATGGCCAAAACTGGGGGTTGTTGCAGGTGCTGGAAGAAATGCGCCCGGCACGTCCCGGTCAGGAAGCCCTGCACGAATTTGCCGGTGCTGCCATGCGGGTACTGGAACGCCGGGTCAGGAACGCCCCTAACGGACAAAACGAACAACGCTGGCTGGCGGGCTGGTCAAACCGGGTCAACACTTACCGCCGGATGCTGGGCTGATCCAGAAAAGACTCCACCAATGCCGTAAACTCTACGGGCGTCTGTACATGCGGCAGATGCCCGGCAGCTTCCACCGTTACCCGCTCAGCCAGCGGAAAATACTGACGGATTAACGGCATATCCTCATCCTGCACATAATCCGACTGCCCCCCATCAATAAACAGGGCAGGCATATGAGTAGCGATGTCAAACGCCGGAAAGCTGGAAATTTTCAGGTAATGGCGGGCAATTTCCGCCAGATTGCATTGCCAGAAAAACGTGCCATCCGTCGCCCTGCCCAGATTTTTCAACAGGAAACCCCGCTCAAACGGCTGCTTGACGGTGGCAGCCAGCCATTCGTCTGCCTGCTTGCGGCTGCTAATGTTTGCCAGCGGCATGGTTGCCATAGCCTGCAACAACGCCTGATGGCGGGGCGGATACGCTTTCGGGGCAATATCCACCACCAGCAGGTGGCGGATCAGGGCGGGATAATGCAGTGCCAATATCATGGCAACCTTCCCTCCCATCGAATGCCCCATCAGGTCACAGGTGTAGATGCCCAGCGCATCCAGCACTTCCACCACATCGGCTGCCATGTCGCGGTAAGCCATGCCTGGCAAATGTGGGGAAGCACCGTGGTTGCGCAAGTCGATTGCCAGCACACAGCGCTTGTCAGCCTGCCCGCGTGCAAAGGTGTACCAGTTTTCCAGCGACCCCAGCAAACCATGCAGCACCACCAGCGGAGGCGTTTCGGTCAGTTCACCGTACAGGCGGTAGTTCAACATGCAAAATTGCGCCCCATCGCGGCAATTTCCTCCAGAATGCCGGTACGGGCTTCCGGGCTAAGCGCTGGCACGTTGTAGTAAATGCTGTGGCGCACATCGCTGATGCCGCAGAAAGCCAGTGTGCCATCCGTGACCGGGCGATAAATCAGGTGTTCCGCATCGGTCTTGCGGAAATAGTCTTCCGAACCACCCGCCGTAATCAGCACCAGCGCCCGCTGGTGTTGCAGCAAACCTTTGACACCTTCCTGCGAATACTCGAATGCTGTGCCATTGGTGAGCACGTGGTCAAACCAGCCTTTCAGGATTGCCGGGCGGTCAAACCACCATAGCGGGTAAATGAAAACCAGACCATCGGCCCACAGCAAATCTTCCTGTTCGCGGGCAATCTTGACCGGAATCGTACCTGTTTGCAGCACCGCGAGGTCTTCTGCCCGCAATACCGGGTCAAAGTTTTCGGCGTACAGATCCTTGACCCGCACTTCATGTCCTCCATCCTGTAAACCCTGGCGACAATAGTCCAGCATGGCATGGTTGAAACTGTTGGGATTGGGGTGGGCGTAAACAATCAGAACTCGCATGGGGTTTCCATTTTTCCAGTAATTTGGTTGGTATCAATGCAGGGTATCGCTAGCTGGCATGGCGGGTTTGAACAACCGCCCTACATCCACAGCATCCAGCGTATAACTGGCATTGCAGAATTCGCAAGTAATCACGATTTTTCCCTGCTCTTCCAGCAAGGCTTCCGCATCGGTCTGACCCAGCGAACGCAGCATGTTTTCCACCTTGTCATGCCCGCAACCACAATGGAAACGGATCGGCTTGGGGTCAAACAAGCGTGGCTCTTCCTCGTGAAACAGGCGGTACAACAAGTCTTCCGGTTTCATCCCCAGCAATTCCGGGGCAGTCAGGGTATCCAGCAGCAGGGAAGCACGCTGCCAGTCTTCATCACTCGCCAGTTCCCTCGGCAAGCGTTGTAGCAGAATGCCTGCCGCAGCCGTACCATCCGACACCAGCCACAAGCGGGTAGGCAATTGTTCCGAGCGGCTGAAGTAGGCTTCCAGTGCCGCTGTCAGGGATTCACCCTCAAGCGGGATCAGGCTTTGGTAGCGCTCGTTGTTACGGTGGGTTTCCAACGTAATCGCAATATGCCCCTCACCAAACAAACCCGGCAGGCTGGTATCGGTTGCATCCCGGTTCCAGTGTGCCAACCCCCGCACCGTACCCTGCGCAGTGGCTTGCACCACCAGCAGGTGAATAGGCCCGTTACCCCGGATTTGCAGGATCAGCGCCCCCTCATGCTTGATGGTGGCAGACAGCAGCACCGCAGCCGTCAACGCCTCCCCCAGCACATTTTTGACAAATGCAGGGTACTCAGCCCGTGCCAGCACTTCCTGCCAGGACTGATCAAGATGCAACCACCCACCACGCACATGGGCGCGTTCCAACATAAAACGTCTTAATAAATCTGCTGACATATGACTCATTCAGCCCAATGGGCGATAATTGCTTTCTAAAAGCCGATTAATCTGCTAAAAAGTCTCCCGTTTAGCAGGAACGTGAACTTATCACACAAGTCGGCTTGCCCAAAGGGATCGTGATTGCTACATTTAGCAAATTGTTTTGGGGCTGCCAAGGGGTAGCCTGTACGTGGGAAAAATAATCACCACACAGGACGTGTTCCAAGTGCATTCCATGTTTTTAAGCATTAGCCGGATTTACTAAATTATGTTCAGAGCACTCTCAGGTTTGTTCTCCAATGATATTTCCATCGACCTGGGCACTGCGAATACCCTGATTTATATGCGCGGCAAAGGCATCGTGCTGGACGAGCCTTCTGTTGTCGCCATCCGTCAGGATCGTGGTCCCGGTGGCCCCAAATCCATTGAGGCTGTCGGTACTGAAGCCAAAAAGATGTTGGGACGCACCCCTGAAAATATCACTGCCATCCGCCCGATGAAAGACGGCGTGATTGCCGATTTCACCTACACCGAAAAAATGCTGCAACACTTCATCCGCAAGGTAGATGCAGGACGTATCCTGCGCCCTAGCCCACGGGTGGTGATTTGCGTGCCGTGCGGTGCAACCCAGGTGGAACGCCGCGCCATCAAGGACTCCGCCCTCGGTGCAGGTGCACGCAAGGTATACCTGATTGAAGAACCCATGGCAGCCGCCATCGGCGCAGGCATCCCTGTCGATGAAGCCATTGGCTCGATGGTACTGGACATCGGTGGTGGCACCTCCGAAGTTGCCATCATGTCCCTGCGCGGTATCGTGTATTCCGCTTCCGTGCGTATCGGTGGCGACCGACTGGATGATGCCATCATCAGCTATGTACGCCGCAATTACGGCATGTTGATCGGTGAAGCGACCGCTGAACGCATCAAGTGCGAAGTCGGCTCTGCCTACCCTGGCAAGGAACTGCTGGAAATTGAAGTCAAGGGTCGCAACCTTTCCGAAGGTGTGCCACGCAGTTTCACCCTCACCAGCAACGAAATTCTCGAAGCCCTGCAAGAGCCACTGTTCGGCATCGTCAGTGCTGTCAAAACCGCGCTGGAACAGACCCCGCCGGAACTGGCAGCCGACGTGGCTGACCGGGGTATCGTCCTCACCGGTGGTGGTGCGTTGCTGCGTGACCTTGACCGCTTGCTGATGGAAGAAACCGGCATCCCGGTGGTAATTGCGGATGATCCTTTGACTTGCGTTGCCCGTGGTGGCGGCAAGATTCTGGAGATCATGGAAGAAGAAGGCGTCAATTTCCTCGCCACCGACTAACAACAACAGCGAAGCTGCGGCAAACCAGCGGAGGCGGTTATCAACGACGCTAACTACCATTCCACGCCGGGGTTTTCCTTCCGGTTTATGGCGCTTGTGCTAAGCGCCATGAGCCTGATGGCGGTAGATTACCGCAACCCTGATGCCGTGCGGCCTGTGCGTACCGCAGCCCTGATGCTGGCTTACCCCCTGCTGGTCGGTGTGGACTCGCCCCAGCGTTTCTTCAAGCGCACTTCTGGTTTTTTTGCCTCGCAAGCCACCCTGGCAATGGAAAATGCGGCTCTCAAGCAACAACTTGATGGCCTTTCTGCCCAGCAACGGGTTTTGTCAGCGGTGCAACAGGAAAATACCCACCTGCGCTCCATGCTGAATTCGGCACCGCGTGACTCCTATGAGTTTACACTGGCAGAAACTCTGGAAACCTCCAACGACCGGGTGCGAGGGCTGGTTGTCCTGAACAAAGGCTCCCACGACAATGTAAAAGAAAGTCAGGTTGTCCTGTCCGGCGAAAACATTTACGGTCAGGTCATCGAAGTGACGCCTTTCAGTTCCAAGGTCATGCAACTGGTTGACCGCAACCACACCATCCCGGTACGCAACCAGCGCACGGGCGAACGCGCACTGGCAAACGGCATGGGGCGCGGCTTGCCACTGGAAATCCGCAACCTGCCCAGCAATAGCGACATCAAGGAAGGCGATATTTTCGTTTCCTCCGGGATCGGTGGCTTGTTCCCACCCAATTTCCCTGTTGCCAAGGTTCCCGCCCAGGGCGTGGAATTCAAGCAAGGCGCACCATTTGCCACTGTCAAGGCTGTACCCTTGGTCAACTATGAAACAACCCGTGATGTCCTGCTGATCTGGCGCAAAGCCGGGATACCCGCCCCTGAGGTCAAGATCGGGCAAGAAAAACCTGCCCCAACAGATAACGCCAAGCAGGACAAGGGCGACAAGGAAAAAGCCGAGAAGGCATCTGTCCCCACTCAACAGGAAAAACCCAAAGAAAAAACTGAGAAAAAACCAGCCAATGCAGAAGGGGAAGCACGCTAATGCCAACCAAAGAAACCCGTTTCCCCGGTGCAGTATTCGTCACCCTGCTGATTGCCATTATCCTGACCATCATTCCACTGGGTGAACCCCTGTCTTTCTGGCGACCGGAATGGATTGCTCTGACGCTGGTACATTGGGCGCTTGTCATCCATGACCGCCTCAGCTTGCTGATGGCATTCGTGGTTGGGCTGGTCATTGATACCCTGTTTGGCTCTATTCTTGGGCAACATGCACTGGGTTATGTGCTCATCGCCTATTTATCGGTACGGCTGGGCTTGCGCATGACCCCGGAATCTTTCCTGCAACAAACTGCTTTGCTGGGAGCCGTACTAACACTTTATATGCTGATCAACCTGTGGGTGCAGGGTGTAACCAGCAGCGCCAGCGGCGGTCTGCTCTATTGGGCCAGTCTGCTCAGCAGTGTTATCGTCTGGCCTCTTTATCACGCCCTGTTGGGATATTTTCATGTCCAGCGAAAAGCCATATAACCTCCAAGCTCACTGAGAAACGTTATTGAAGGGCGGGAAAATTGCCGCAAGCCTTGCAGTTTTGCTACTGTGACCCCACATATGCACCCAGCCTTGATCTAGAGGAGTTATAGATAATGTCTACCAATGCCTGCCAGGAACTGCCATGTGCGGTCATGCCTGATATTGCCAAGCAGCCTCACGCAGGCCCCAAAGGTACACTCAACTGGGTGGGAATGAGCCAGATCGAGTTGCCGGTTTTCCTGCGTAGCCCTAATGGCGACCGGGTACAAACGCTGGCGCGGGTGCAGGCTTATGTCAACCTTGTTGACCCCAACAGCAAGGGCATCCACATGTCGCGCTTGTACGTGGCGATGGATAACCTGCTGGGAATGCAAGACCTCACTCCCGAAGTCCTGCGGGCGACCATTACCCAGTTTGTTGATACCCATCAGGGGCTGAGTGATGCCGCCTATCTGGAATGCCGCTTCGATTATTTTGAACGGCGCAACTCCCTGCTGAGCGACAACAGTGGTTGGAAAAACTACCCAATCAAAATTGCCGCCACCCTGCGCAACGGACAGATCGAAACAGAACTGAGCGTGGAAGTACCTTACTCCTCCACCTGCCCTTGCTCTGCGGCACTGGCTCGCCAGTTGATTCAGGAAGGTTTCCGCGAAACATTTGGGCAGGATGTCACAGCGGTTGATGCCCAAGCAGTTTATGACTGGCTGGGAACCACCAGCGGTATCCGCGCCACCCCGCACAGCCAGCGCAGCATTGCTCAGGTCAAGGTCAAACTGGCAGAAAAAGTACGCACCCTGCCTATTACCAGCCTGATCGACCGGGTGGAAGGCGCATTGCAAACGCCGGTACAAGCCACCGTCAAACGTGAAGACGAGCAGGAATTTGCCCGCCTGAATGCTGCCAACCTGATGTTCTGTGAAGATGCCGCCCGCCGCCTGAAAACTGCGTTGAACGATGACATTTCCGTGCGCGATTTCTGGCTACGGGTCAATCACATGGAGAGCCTGCACGCGCATGATGCGGTTTCTGTAGTGGTCAAAGGGGTGGAAGACGGTTATCGGGATGATCCGCGTGAATACGTGCACCCGACCTGAGCTGATTTTGCAAATCCCGATCCAGCTCTGCCAGCCGCTCTGGCGTACCGATGTCGCGCCAGTCGCCACCAAACCATTCCCCGCTGACCAGCCCGCGCTGCATGGCTTCCCGCAACAGGGGAGCCAGTGGGCGTTTGCCGTATGTCAGACCGGCAAACAGTTGTGGGTGGTAATAGCCGATCCCGCTGAATGTGTAGCGTTCCGCCCCTTCACTAAAAACGCGCCCAGCCTGCAAAGCGAAATCACCTTTCAAATGATGAGCCGGGTTGTTGACCAGTACCAGATGCGCCAGATCGCCAGCAGCCAGCGTTTTGGTTTCACAGGGGTAATCGCACCAGACATCGCCATTCACCACCAGAAACGGCTCATCACCTAACAACGGTAGTGCCTTGATAATGCCACCGGCTGTTTCCAGCGCACCTTCGCCCTGTTCATCGGAATAATGCAAACGCACTTGCCAGCGCGAGCCATCCCCCAACGCTGCCGGGATTTGCCAGCCCAGCCAGGCGAGATTGATCACAATGTCGCGAAAACCGGCACGGGCGAGCTTTTCGATATGCCAGACAATCAAGGGCTTGCCACCGGCTGGCAGCAAGGGTTTGGGGGTACGGTCAGTCAGCGGGCGCATCCGGGTTCCGTGCCCGGCGGCGAGGATCATGGCCTTCATGCCGGAATTTGTACCGTACCGATACGCTCGGGGATGCCTGCCCGCCGCATCCATTCCACCAGCTCGCTGGTTTCAGGGTAACGCGAGCCGATTTCCAGCACATAACTCAGCACCAGCGGCAAATCCTGTAAATAACCTGCCTTGCCATCGCGGTGATACAAGCGGGCGAAAATGCCCAGCACCTTGATATGACGCTGCAAGCCCATCAGGTCAAACCACTGCCGGTAAGTGTTCTCATCCACCGGGGGCAACACGCCCTGGGCAATCGCTTCCTTGCGGAAACAGTTGACCCACCATTCCACCTGTAACTGCGGCCACACAATGTAGCAATCGCGCAGCAACGACACCAGATCGTAAGTAGCCGGGCCGATGACCGCATCTTGATAGTCGATAATGCCCGGACTGTTTTCCTTGGTAATCATCAGGTTGCGGGAATGGTAATCGCGGTGCACGAATGCCACCGGCTGCCCGATGGCTGACTCGATCAGGCTTTCAAACGTGTGGCTGATCAGCTCGTGCGGAATGTCGTCATCACTGAAACCAAGATGGGTCTTGAGGAACCATTCCGGCATCAGCCCCATTTCGCTGCGTAAGGTACGCTCGTTGTAGGCAGGCAAATGGTCGCAATCAGCCGTTTGAAACTGCAATAGGGCGTGCAGTGCATCCGCATACAAATCCTTGACGTTGGCAGGGCCTAGCTGGTTGAGGAACGGGGTACTGCCCAAGTCTTCCAGCAGCAGAAAACCATCCAGCAGGTTTTGCGCCAGCAGTTGCGGCACATGCACGCCGGTTTCAGCCAAGCGTCGGGTAATATCAACGAAGGGGCGGATGTCTTCCTTGTCAGGCGGGGCATCCATGCAGATTGCCGTGCCTTCCGTGCCGCGTGCACGAAAATAGCGGCGAAAACTGGCATCAGCCGATGCCGGTTCCAGCAGGGCATGTTCCCAGCCGGGAAGGCTGTTGACCCACTGGGTTAATTGCTCAAAGCGTACATCCTGTGTCATAACCTCATCCAATGCGGACATGCGTGTCGCGTACCTTAGATGGAAAACTTAATCCTAGCACGGCTAGCTTACTGGCAATTGAACGATAAACTATCATCTTGCGTATGGAACAGACGGAACACCTGTGGCCTGACCACGATTATTACCGGCAGGTAGAAAAACTGCGCACGATGTTGGGGCAACCCCTGTATATTGTGGAAATCAACTCGACCGACATCAACGCGGGCGTACACTTTCCCCATGCCCCGCTGCGCCTGCTGGCAGTGGTGGATTTCCCGGAACCTGACCCCTACCGCCAGCTTTGCCCGCACCTGCTGGTGCTGGATGATGGGCGCGGCATCAATCTGGGGCGTATTGCCCGCATTTCCTGCAACAGTGCGTATGCACCAAGTAGCGATGATCTGCTATTCATCAACCGCGAGTTTGTGCAAAACGTGCTGTTTGCGCCGCGCAGCCTCAGCCGCGAGTCGGTCGCAGCCACCACCCGCGCTGTACTGGCACGCATGTTTGGTGATACACCCGGCAAATTCCTCGAAGCCCATGCCGAACCCCGCAGCGGGCGTGATAAACTGGCATCCCTGTCTATTGACGAGAAACACTGATGCCCGCAAGCCCATCATTGCCCCCCAAAGCCGTTGTCCTGCTCAGTGGCGGGCTGGATTCCACCACCGTCCTTGCCCTTGCCCAACAGCGAGGCTTTGCAGCCTATGCGCTGTCGTTCCGCTACGGGCAACGTCATAGCGTGGAACTGGCATCAGCCCAACGGATTGCACAGGCCATGCAGGTGAAACAACACGTCATTGCCGACATCAACCTGCGGGCGTTTGGCGGCTCTGCCCTCACCGCTGACATCGACGTGCCCAAAGGCCGTGATACTGCCGCGATGGAAACCAGCATCCCGGTAACGTATGTACCTGCCCGCAACACCATTTTCCTCTCCTTCGCACTCGGTTGGGCGGAGGTGTTGGAGGCGCAACACATCTTCCTCGGTGTGAATGCGCTGGACTACTCCGGCTACCCCGACTGCCGCCCTGAATTCATTACTGCCTTTGAAAACATGGCTAACCTTGCCACCAAAGCCGGAGTGGAAGGCCACAAACTGCACATCCACGCCCCGCTGATCCAAATGAGCAAGGCCGATATTATCCGCAAGGGGCTGGAACTGGGGGTGGATTACAGCCTCACCAGCAGTTGCTATGACCCGGACGAACACGGCAAACCTTGTGGACAATGTGACTCCTGCCTGTTGCGGGCGAAAGGTTTTTTGGAAGCTGGCACGGTTGACCCGCTACTGACCAGATTCGGGATGCCAGCATGAACGAAACCCTGTTTTACGTCGCCGCCGCCCCGTTTGAAGCTGCCTGCCGAGTGGAAAATGGGCAAGGTTCCCCATTACCGCAAGGCCACCGCGCCCGCCGCCTGCATGGGCACAGTTTCCTTGCCAAAGTGCGGATGCAAGACGCTGCGTCGGTAGCCAGCCTGCAACAGCAACTGGTGGACTGCGTTGCGCCCCTTGATTACAACGACCTCAACCAGTTCCTTCCCATCCCCACCGATGAAAACCTTGCCCGCTGGGTACGCGCCCGCCTTGCCTTGCCGGGGGTGGCATCGGTGGGTGTGCAAAGCACCCTGCATCAGGGCGCTGATCTCGATCTGGCGGACAATGCCCACATCTGGCGGCGTTTCCGCTTCGAGGCTGCCCACCGTTTGCCCAATGTTCACGCCGGGCATCAGTGCGGGCGGATGCATGGGCATGGTTTCGAGGTGATCCTGCACGCCAACCAGAACCTGCAAGCGCAGGACATGGGGGTGGATTTCGACCGGCTGGAAGCAGTGTGGCAACCCTTGCACGCACAATTACACCACCACTGCCTGAATGACATTCCCGGTCTGGAAAACCCCACCAGCGAAATGCTGGCTGCGTGGCTGTGGGATCGACTCAAGCCTGAACTCGACGCCTTGTCATGGGTGAGCGTGTACGAAACCGTCACTGCCGGTTGCCATTACGACGGGCAACATTACCGCATCTGGAAAGACCAGCGTTTTGAAAGTGCGCTACGGCTGGAAAGTGCCGCTCCTGCTGACAGCGTGCGCCGCCTGCACGGGCACAGTTACCTGCTGCGCCTGCACCTGACCGCGCCACTGGATACGCTGATGGGCTGGACGGTGGATTATGGCGATGTGAAAGAGACTTTCACCCCGATTTACAAACAGCTTGACCACCATTGCCTCAACGACCTGCCAGGGCTGGCAGAACCTGATCCTGCCAGCCTTGCCCGCTGGATTCGCGCCCAGGCCGCACCCGGTTTGCCACAGCTTGACCGCATCGACCTGTACGCAACACCGGGTTGCGGCGTGGTGTTGTCGTGGGGGGAACATGAACCGGGGTTGCCGGTGTGAATGTTGAAGAACCCCTCACCCCCCAACCCCCTCTCCCTCAAGGGGCGAGGGGGGGAAAGATTTACTCCGTCAAAGAAATGTTCTACACATTACAAGGCGAAGGCTTCCACGCTGGTCGCCCTGCCTTGTTCTGCCGCTTTGCCGGGTGCAACCTGTGGTCAGGGCGGGAGCAGGATCGGCGCAAGGCCGTGTGTGATTTTTGCGATACCGATTTTGTCGGGGTGGATGGGGACAACGGCGGCAAATTCCGCACGGCAGCAGCACTGGCGGAACGGATTACACAATTGTGGCAGGCAGGTGTCGCGCAGGATGTAAACCGCTTCGTGGTGTTTACCGGCGGCGAACCGTTGCTGCAACTGGATGCAGCCCTGATTGCAGCGATTCATGCCCGAGGCTTTGAAATTGCCGTAGAAACCAATGGCACAAAGCCAGCCCCTTCCGGCATCGACTGGCTTTGCGTCAGCCCCAAGGCCGATGCGCCGCTGGTACTGACGCACGGCAATGAACTGAAACTGGTTTACCCGCAAGCACTAGCCATGCCGGAACGTTTCGCGGGGCTGGATTTCCAGCATTTCTACCTGCAAGCACTGGATGGGACGCAACAGGCGCAGCACACCCAGGCAGCCATTGCTTACTGTATGCAGCATCCGCAGTGGAAACTGAGCGTGCAAACGCATAAGCTGCTGGGAATTCCGTAGCGCCTGTTGTTAAACGACACCATGCCCTATTTCTGCCACGCACTAAACGCATCAGGGTTGGACACGGTTAGCGTGACCCCATCTGCACTAATGGTGCTACCACCCCGCAAGCCGAGTTTTGTACCTGCACACGCGCCGGAAAAACTGAGCACCCCATTTGGCCCGCCAGAGAATGAACCACCACAGGACTCTTCCTCACTTGCACCATTCAGTGAGGCGACCGAACGCCGGTGAAATGAGGCATCACCGTAACCGGATACCTGGCTACCCACATTCCAGAATGACACGGTAATGGTGGTTGTTACAATGTTGGTAAAACCGCCAGCACTGTAGTCGTCATCCATTGAGCCGGAAGCAGTGACCTTGACCGGAGTAATGTCGGCATCAGTATCAGCGGGTGGTGGTGGGTTGGCCTCATCAGGCTCTTCTTCCGCAGCGGCTTGCCTGTCTTCGCCTGTCAGCCCAGCCTTTAAGGCATCCCAGGCTTCGGGATCATTGTTTTTCAGGGCTTCACGGCGTTCTTCAGGCGTCATGTCTGCATAGCTTTTTTTCTTTTCAGCCTCGGGTTTGACCTTTTCTTCCGGCTCTTGCTTGCTGTCCCTGATTTTGTCTTCCAAACGTTTTCTGGCTGCGTCAGCTTCCGCTTTTTCCCTGGCGGCACGCTCCTTGTCGGTTTGCCCTTTCGCTTCAGCGTCGCCGGGTGCTTTTTCTTGTCCAGCCTTGTGCCCATCTGCCAGATCCTTGGTTTTTTTGTCTTCCTCAGCCTGTTTGGCTACGTCTTTTTTCCAGCCATTAATATAACTGGCGACCTCGCGGTCAAACTTTTCCACATCAGGCACATGGGAATAATCAATCTGGTCAAACATCGTAATAAACGGGCTGGTTATTGCATCGCCCACCTTGGTAGCATCAGCCAAATTCTTGTAAATGTCAGATTCCAGGATGAAGCCGGTAATAATGCGGTCATGATAACGTTTGGCAGCTTCAATGTCGGCGGGTACTTTTTCCCACTTGGCAGGGTCTTCTGGTAATTTCATCGCATCGCGCACAGCAATTTTATCAGCCATGGCTTTGAGCTTGTATTCGTATTGCTTGCCATAAATCTTGCCGTATTTTTCCGCCACCAGATAACCGTAATCATGGCGTTGCGCCACTTCGTCCAGGGAGTCCACCGGCGCAGCCAACCCGGCCTTGTCAGCATTTTCAGCCCCCCCCCAATAACCGGGGCCATACCATTTGCCGTAACGGGTGATGGGTTCATTGTTGATGACACCAGCACACAGCGAAGCCCAGCCACGCTCAGTACGCTCAGCCGTACTGACCCCCATCATCGTCAATGCCTGTTCGCAGCGATCCCGCGCGGAAAGCGCAGCCCACCCGTCGTTCACACTGAACAAGGTACACGCGACTGCCACAGTGAGCATTTTTCTGTTGGTTATTGGCTGCATACGATCACCTTCCGTCTCGTTATGGATTCATCCTGCGCTAGGGCGACAACCACCCTGACACCAATAGTTTCTTCTTATCAGAGGAATAATGCCGTGCTTTTTATCAAGCAACAGGCTGGATCGTGTTGCAACTGCCCACCCGCCCCCAACCAGCACCTGTCTGCTGGTCATGCCATAACCTCAAGAAAATTGCCACCCTCACACCCAATGCGCTATGTTGGGCAGCAATGTCACCAACAAACAGGAGTTCACCCATGTCCACCCCGCACAAGCTGGAACTGGTCAGTTTCAAGATTTGCCCATTCGTGCAGCGTTCCGTGATTGCCCTCAACCTGAAAGGCGTCGAATACAGCCTCACCCATATCAACCCGCACGACGCACCCGACTGGTTCAAAGCCATTTCCCCACTGGGCAAAGTGCCGGTATTGCTGGTCGATGGCAAGCCACTGTTTGAGTCGGCGGTGATCCTGGAATATCTGGATGAAGTCTACCCGCCCAGCCTGCACCCGGCTGACCCGCTGGAAAAAGCCCAGCATCGCGCATGGATCGAATTCTGTTCCGACCTGATTGGGCGGCAGTTCCGCATGGTGACAGCAAAGGATGAAACTGCGTTTAACGAAGCCTACGCTTCCCTGCAACAAGGCTTGCAACGGCTGGAAAGCGTGGTGGATGCCACCGGCCCGTTTTTTGCCGGTAGCGAATTGAAACTGGTGGATACGGTCTACGCGCCCCTGTTCATGCGCCTATCATTGGCTCGCCGTCTGGCAGGGCTGGCATTGGATCTGAGCACCCGCCTGCAAGCGTGGAGTGACGCATTGCTGGGAATGGAGGCGGTCAAAACCTCCGTGGTGGAAGATTTTGACGCCGTGTTCCTGAATTTCCTGACCATGCAGGAAAGCTGGCTGCTCAAGCGCCAGCAATCATGATTCAGCCGTAATAATCCGGCTCGTTGCCTGCTTTCCACTTGATATTGCAGCCCAGCGAGGGCTTCTGATCGGCTGGTGGATACATATTGTCCAGCAGCCGATCCAGCGCATGGCGCAAATCCGCACCTGTTACCGGCTCATCGCTGCGTGGTCGGGCATCATCGAATTGTCCCCGGTAAAACAGGCGATGCTTGTCATCGAACAGGAACAGGTCTGGCGTACAGGCAGCCTGATAAGCCTTGGCAACATCTTGCGCATCGTCAAACAGATAAGGGAAGGTGTAGCCGTGGGCATTCACCTCTTCCACCATTTTTTCTGGGCTGTCATCCGGGTAATTGGCAACGTCATTGGCATTGATGGCAACCACCACCACCCCGCGCTGCTGATATTCCTTCACCAGTTCCACAAACATGTCACGGATGTGGATCACATAAGGGCAATGGTTGCAAATGAAAGCCACCAGCAAAGGTTTGCCAATGAAATCCTTGCGGGCAACGATCTTTCCGGTAGCAGGCTCGGGCAGCATGAAATCGGGAGCCTGTGTACCTAACTCCAGCATGGTAGAGGGCGTTCTTGCCATGAGTTCCTCCTGAATATCTGACTGTAGTACTGTGGAATGGTGATTATACCCGGATTGCCCAAGCCCATGACAAATTATTCCCGTTTCCGGGTATACTGCTGCATTGCAATATCAGCCACCGTGGAGAGAGTCACATGCAAGCACGTTATGAGGATTTGGGTCATGGCATTTACTGTATTGACACTGACCTGTACCGCCCGCAACTGGCTGCCTGTTATCTGATACGGGAAGGTGATGCGGTGGCTTTTGTCGATACCGGCACTTACCACACCATTCCTTTGCTGATGGAAGTGCTGGCAGACCTCGGGCTAAGCGCCGACCACGTGCGTTACGTGATTCCGACCCATGTGCATCTCGACCACGGCGGTGGTGCAGGCGAACTGATGGCACGTTGCCCGAATGCTACCCTGATCGTGCACCCCAAAGGTGCGCCCCACATGCTCGACCCTGCCCGTTTGCAGGCAGGTGCAACCGCTGTGTATGGCGAGGAAGGCTTTGCTAGGGATTATGGTAAGCTGGTTGCCGTACCCGCAGAACGGCTGATAGCTGCGGAGGATGGTTATGTCATGGATCTCAACGGGCGTACTCTGAGCTTCCATGACACACCGGGGCACGCCAACCACCACGGCTGCATATTCGACCATGCCAGCAAATCCTGCTTCACTGGCGACACCTTTGGCATTTCATACCGCGAATTCGACACGGCACAAGGCATCTGGATGTTTGCCCCCACCACCCCAGTGGCTTTTTCCCCGCAGGAATGGCACACCAGCCTCGACAAGCTGGCAGCGTTGCAACCTGCTGCCATGTTGCTGACCCACTATGGGCGTGTCAGCAATGTCATGGAAATGTTGCCCAAACTTCGCAGCAGCATCGACAATCTCGCCGCACTCGCCCTAGAGCAGGAAAATGCACCGGAAGGGCGCATTGACACCCTTCGGGAGCAAATTTTTTCTGTCTGGCTAAAAGAGATAGAAACCCACGGCTGCAACCTGCCCGAAAGTAATAGCCGAAAATTGCTGGAGGTAGATGCTGAACTTAATGCCCAAGGTTTGCACGTCTGGTTGTTGCGACGCACAAAGTCTAAAACCTAAGGATTACTAAGGGATTGGGATTACCCGAGTGGTTAAGTCGGGAGTTTTATATTAAAATTCAATAATATACTGATATATTAAATATCAAAAACAAAGACGTATCAGTAGATGACCTAATAAATTTTACTTATGCCACAAGAGAAAGAAACGCATTGGTTTGCGTCTTAAAAGTCTATAAAGTGTGCGTGTTTCAAAATTCTGACCATTTGGCTAATGAAAACTTTCTATAGCAAGCCTGATAGTTAGCCAACGTTTTGATAAACTTTTAGCCAGGAACTTAGCATGATCAAACCACACGGCTCCGATGAACTGAATCCATTATTCGTCTATGACAGTGCTGAAAACGAAGCATTGCGGAAGGAAGCGGAAGGTCTCGTTTCAATCGTAGTCAGCTCTGCAACAGCAGCGAATGCGGTGATGCTCGGCGGTGGCTACTTCAACCCGCTGACTGGCTATATGAACAAGGCAGATGCGCTGTCAGTCGCTGATAACATGCATACTACTTCCGGCCTGTTCTGGCCAACGCCGGTACTGAACCTGGTTGAAGATGCCGGTAGCATCAAGGCAGGAGACCGCATTGCCTTGAGAGACCCCAATGTTAGCGGTAATCCGGTTTTGGCGGTGATGGATGTCGAAGCTGTCGAAGCATTCACTGACGCAGAAATGGCTACCATGACTCAGCAAATTTATCGCCCTGCTGAAGGTGAAGCGCATATCGGCGCGGATACTTTCAATGCTCAAGGCAAGGTTTGTCTGTCAGGGCCGATCAAGGTGCTGAACTTCTCCTACTTCCAAAGCGAATTCCCCGACACTTTCCGTACTGCGGTTGAAATTCGCAACGAAATCACCGAGCGCGGCTGGAAAAAGGTCGTTGCCTTCCAGACCCGCAATCCGATGCACCTGGCGCACGAGGAACTGTGCCACATGGCAATGGATCGTCTCGGCTGTGATGGTCTGGTCATCCACATGCTGCTGGGCAAGCTGAAGAAGGGCGACATCCCCGCACCGGTACGTGACGCAGCCATCCGCAAAATGGTGGAACTGTACTTCCCGCCAAACAGCGCGATGGTAACGGGTTACGGTTTTGACATGTTGTATGCGGGGCCGAAAGAAGCGGTATTACACGCTGTATTCCGCCAAAACATGGGGGCGACGCATTTCATTATTGGTCGTGACCATGCGGGTGTTGGCGATCATTATGGTGCATTTGATGCCCAGGAAATCTTCGACAAGGAAGTACCTGAAGGCGCTCTTGACATCGAGATCTTCCGCGCCGACCACACCGCTTACTCCAAGAAGCTGGACAAGGTTGTGATGATGTGTGAAGCACCTGATCACAAGAAGGAAGACTTTGTACTGTTGTCTGGCACTAAAGTTCGTGAAATGCTTGGTCAGGGCATTGCACCACCCAAGGAGTTTTCCCGTCCTGAAGTGGCTCAGATCCTGATTGATTATTATCAAAGTGAGAACAGTTAAGTCTGTTTGAAAGTATCTCTGGCGGCAACTGCGTAACTCTGAGGAGGGGCTGTGGTTGTCGCCGGTTGAGTTCTGTAACCGTAATGTAGCAATACAACCTAATTGAAGGAGTTACACCAATGCCTACGTTTGTACGTACTGACAAATGTGATGGCTGCAAGGGCGGCGACCGCACCGCTTGCATGTACATCTGCCCACACGACCTGATGAAGCTGGACGTTGACGGTTCTGCCACTGGTCACGCCATGAAGGCTTACAACCAGGAGCCTGATCAATGCTGGGAATGCTATTCCTGCGTCAAGATCTGCCCTCAGAACGCGATTGAAGCCCGTCACTACGCTGACGTTGTACCACTCGGCGGTTCCGTACAGCCTCTGCGCGGTCAGGACTCCATCATGTGGTCCATCAAGTTCCGTAACGGCACCATGAAGCGTTTCAAATTCCCGATCCGTACTACCCCGGAAGGTTCCATTGACTGCTACGGTGGCAAGCCTAAAGCGGTTATGGCTAACATCGGTAAAGCGCTGCTGACCCGCGATGTTATGGGCGGCTACCGCGCTGGCAACCCAGCCGAACTGATCTGCAAGTAATTGCCTGATCAAACAAACGCTTCATTTTTAACGAATTAGATTATTGAGGAAATACAAATGGCAGGTACATTTGGTAATCCAGAGGTTGTCCAGGAAGAAGTCGACATCCTCCTGATCGGTGGTGGTATGGCGGCTTGCGGTGCTGCATACGAAATCATGCCTTGGATTCAGGCTGCGAAAGAAGAAACTGGCATCGACATCACTGTCAAGCTGGTTGACAAAGCGGCAATGGATCGTTCCGGTGCGGTTGCACAGGGTCTGTCTGCAATCAACACTTACATCGGCCCACACCAGGATCCGGCTGACTATGCCCGCATGGTCTCCAACGACCTGATGGGCATCACCCGTGACGACTTGGCCTATGACTTGGGTCGTAACGTTGACGATTCCGTTCACCTGTTTGAAGAGTGGGGTCTGCCCATCTGGAAAACCGTTAACGGCGAACGTTTTGACGGTGCTACCTGGCCGAAAGAAGGCGGCAAGCTGCTGAAAGACGGCGGCGACCCAGTTCGTTCCGGTAAATGGCAGATCATGATCAACGGCGAATCCTACAAGTGGATTGTTGCTGAAGCTGCCAAGAAAGCACTGGGTTCCGACAACATTCAGGAACGTGTGTTCATCGTTAAACTGGTAAATGATGCTAACGATAAAAACCGCGTTGCCGGTGCTGTTGGCTTCTCCACTCGTGAAGACAAAGTATACGTTTACAAATTCAAGGCTTGCCTGCTGGCTGCCGGTGGTTGCGTAAACATCTTCCGTCCACGTTCTGTGGGTGAAGGCCAAGGTCGTGCATGGTATCCGGTATGGAACGCTGGCTCCACCTACACCATGGCTGCTGAAGCCGGTGCGGAACTGACCATGATGGAAAACCGTTTCGTTCCAGCCCGTTTCAAAGACGGTTACGGCCCGGTTGGTGCATGGTTCCTGCTGTTCAAAGCCCAGGCAACCAACGCTTACGGCGAAGTTTACATGCAGAAAAACAAGGAAATGCTGAATGACTATCCTCCGTATGGTCAGGCTGCGGTTCCTGCTTCCTGCTTGCGTAACCACCTGATGCTGAAGGAAATGAAGGAAGGTCGCGGCCCAATCTACATGGATACCGTAACTGCCCTTGCCAAACTGCGCGAAACGCTGTCTCCTCGTGAAGTAAAGCACCTGGAAGCAGAAGCGTGGGAAGACTTCCTGGACATGTGCGTCGGTCAGTGCGGTATCTGGGTTGGTGAAAACGTTGAACCAGAGAAGAAAAACTCTGAGTTGATGCCTACCGAACCGTACCTGCTGGGTTCACACTCAGGCTGCTGCGGTATCTGGGCTTCCGGTCCTGAAGACGTTGGTGCTCCAACCACTGAAGAACACGCAGACAAGGACAAGATCCCTGCTCACCTGCCACAAGGCTGGAACTGGGGCTACCGTGGTATGACCACAGTACGCGGCCTGTTCACTGCCGGTGACGGTGTTGGCGCATCTGGCCACAAGTTCTCTTCCGGTTCCCACACTGAAGGCCGTATGGCTGCGCAGTCCATGGTCAAGTTTGTCATCGACAACAAGGACTGGACTCCTACCCTGGACACTTCCGTGGATGAACTGGTTGCTGAAATCTATCAGCCAGTCCGTACCTATCTGGAGCACAAGGACTACACCACTGCGATTGATGTAAACCCACACTACATCACCCCTCGCATGTTGCAGTTCCGTCTGCAAAAAATCATGGACGAATACGTTGCGGGCGTTGCTACCTACTACAACACCAACGGTCACATGCTGGCAGTTGCTGAAGAAAAGCTGGGTATGCTGAAAGAAGACGCGATGAAGATGCGTGCGAAAGACCTGCACGAACTGCTGCGTGCCTGGGAAAACTACCACCGTATTCTGACGGCGGAAGCTCACATGAAGCACATCCAGTTCCGTGAAGAGTCCCGTTACCCTGGTTTCTACTATCGTACAGACTACAACTTTGTCGATGAGCAGAACTGGAAATGCTTCGTCAACTCCATCTACGACAAAAATACCAAGACCTGGACCGTATTCAAGCGTGCTCACAAGGATCTGGTTGATAAATCCAAGCTGTTCAAACCTGCTGCCCACTAATCGGGTTGCTTTATAACAGCACTAAACCTTAATATCGGTTTAGGCCAAGATCAGGGCATCCCAGGATGCCCTGATTTTTGTCCACAGTTACAAAATATAGAGGAGTTCCGCATGAAAGTTATCCTGTTAGGAGGCCCCGGCGCGGGCAAAGGTACGCAAGCCGGTTTCATCAAGGACAAGTACAGCATTCCGCAAATTTCCACGGGTGACATGCTCCGTGCAGCCGTCAAGGCAGGCACACCACTGGGCATCGAAGCCAAAAAAGTGATGGATGCGGGTGGCCTGGTGTCTGACGACATTATTCTCGGCCTGGTCAAGGAACGTATTCAGGAAGACGATTGCAAGAATGGTTTCCTGTTTGACGGTTTCCCCCGTACCCTGGCACAAGCCGATGCCCTCAAAACCCAAGGTGTTGATATTGATGCTGTCGTAGAAATTGCTGTTGATGACAGTGAAATCGTGCGTCGCATGAGTGGTCGCCGGGTTCACGTCGCTTCAGGCCGTACCTATCATGTGGTTTTCAACCCTCCCAAGGTTGAAGGCAAGGACGATGTTACAGGCGAAGATCTGATCCAGCGTGCTGACGATGCGGAAGAAACTGTATTGAAGCGACTGGAAGTGTATCACGCACAAACTGCGCCACTGATCGGCTATTACACGGATTGGGCAGCGAGCGGCGACACCAGCGCACCGCGTTACATCCGTATCGAGGGTGTTGGCTCGGTTGAATCTATCCGCGACCAGATTTTCGCGGCATTGGGTTAATACCCCTAGCCCCCTCTCCCTCAAGGGGAGAGGGGAGATAAGAAGCAACGATACTTCTCTTAGCCCCTCTCCCCTTGAGGGAGAGGGGTTGGGGTGAGGGGTAGATGGACATGATAATGAGCAATTCCCCCAAAAAAGTCAGTGCAGGCAAGGTTGTCCAGTTCAGCTATTTCATTACCAACGAAAATGGTGATGTGGTCGAACAGGTGGATTTACCCGTCAACATGGTGTTCATGATGCATAATCGCCTGTACGACAGTGTGGAACAGGCACTGGTTGGCTGCGGCGAAGGTGAACAGGTTTCTGCCGAAGTACTACCCAGTGTGGGTGCGTGGGGTGAATCTGATCCCAGCCTGATTTTTACCGAAGCTACCGAAAATGTGCCACCACCGTATCGCCGAGTGGGGCAAGAAGTGCAATTCCAGAATGACAGCGGCGATACCAAGACATTCCGCATTACCAGTGTCACCCCTGAAATCGTGACCTTGGATGGCAACCACCCGTTTGCAGGCCAGACCATGACTTTCCATGTCAAGGTTTTGAGCATCCGTGATGCAAGCATGGAAGAAATGCGCTACGGTATCGCTTCTGGTGTTCCGGGGCCTGACCCTACCGCAACCATTCACTGAGCGTAACGAGAGGCAACACACATGATGACAATCCCTGCCCTGACCGACCTCGAAAAACATATCATCCAGCAAACCATCGACGAACGCTGGGGCAAAGGCACAGTAACCGCTGAAGAAGTCGAAGTCGAAATCCGCCTGTCTCCGGCTGACCGTAACCTGACCGATTGCCCAGCCATGTACTGGGAACACGAAGATTGTCAGTTTGTACTCGCCAAAACTGGGGAAAACAGTTACCGCTCGCAGTTTTTCTATTCCGTCAGAGACCGTTTCGGCACAGGTATCGAAGAATATACCGATCTGGCTGATTGCGTTTTATACCTGCTGCGCTTGCAGGCCGACCACGAAAGTGAACGCAAAAAGAATTTTCCTGTTTGAATCCACACGTTAGTTAGAGATCGCATAGAGGAGTTTGTTTATGACCGTAAAGAATGCCTTTTACGCACAATCCGGCGGTGTTACTGCCGTGATCAATGCCTCCGCCTGTGGCGTGCTTGAAACCGCCCGCCAGCACAAGGACAAGATTGGCACGGTTTACGCTGGCCAGAACGGCATCATCGGCGCACTGTTGGAAAACCTGATTGATACCAGCAAGATTTCCGATGCCGATGTAGCAGCGCTGCGTCACACCCCATCCGGCGCGTTCGGTTCCTGCCGTTACAAAATGAAAAGCCTGGAAAAAAACAAGCGCGAATACGAGCGCCTGATTGAAGTCTTCAAGGCACACAACATCGGTTACTTCTTCTACAACGGTGGTGGTGACTCTGCCGATACTTGCCTGAAAGTTTCCCAGTTGTCTGATGCGATGGGCTTCCCGATCACTGCTGTGCATGTACCCAAAACGGTTGACAATGACCTACCTGTAACCGACAACTGCCCCGGCTTCGGTTCTGTTGCCAAATACATTGCTGTTTCCACCCGTGAAGCCAGCTACGACGTAGCTTCCATGTGCGCCACTTCCACCAAGATTTTCGTGCTGGAAGTCATGGGTCGTCACGCAGGCTGGATTGCCGCAGCAGGTGGCTTGGCATCTGATGCCAACAACGATATTCCAGTCGTGATCCTGTTCCCTGAAGTCGAATTCAACCAGGAAAAATTCCTCGCGACCGTCGACGCCAAAGTGAAACAGTACGGTTATTGCAGCGTGGTGGTGTCCGAAGGTTGCCATTACCCGGACGGTAAATTCTTGGCGGAACAGGGCACTCGTGACTCTTTCGGTCATGCGCAACTGGGTGGTGCTGCCCCCGTGGTTGCTAACATGATCAAGGACGCGCTGGGCTACAAGTTCCACTGGGCGGTAGCTGACTACCTGCAACGTGCGGCTCGCCACCTGTCGTCAAAATCTGACGTGGAACAGGCTTACGCACTGGGCAAGGCCGCCGTTGAACTGGCACTGGAAGGCAAGAACTCGGTGATGCCTGCGGTTATCCGCACCTCCAACAACCCGTATCAGTGGCACATTGGTGTGGGCGAGCTGAAAGACATCGCCAACGTCGAAAAGATGATGCCGATGGAATACATCAGTGAAGACGGCTACGGCATTACCGATGCTTGCCGTGAGTACCTGCAACCGCTGATCGAAGGTGAAGACTACCCGCCTTACGAAAACGGTATGCCGAAGTATGTTACGCTGAAGCATGAACTGGTAGGCAAAAAGCTGCCAGTATTTGAGCTGTAAGACTGATCACCCTGACAGTCTGTGCCCCTGTTTGCCTGACAGGGGCGTTTTTTTTATACTGCCCGTTTTCCACAGTACACACCCCGGTAAACAAGATCATGGCTGAAAAACTCGATATTCCAGCGGAATTCCAAAGCACCCTCGTTCCTGAACTGCTGACAGACAACACCAGCATCCAGTTTAACTGCCATCCGGGCGTTTCCTGTTTCAATATCTGTTGCAAAGCGGCGGATGTCACGCTTGCTCCCTTTGACATCCTGCGACTGAAAAAGCGTTTAGGTCTGACTTCCAGCGAATTTCTGGATCAATATACAGTGCCATTCCAGGTTGATGGGCATGGCACACCTGGCGTAAAACTACGCACCGATGAAAGCAAAGCCTGCCTGTTTGTGCGTGAGGAAGGTTGCAGCGTGTACGAAGACCGCCCAGCCGCCTGCCGTTACTACGGGCTGGGAGTGCTGTCACATCGCGCCGAAGGCTCTTCCGAAGACGTGCAATACTACTTCCGCAATCAGGAAGCGCATTGCCAGGGCTGGCACACCGACAAGGTGATGACCATCCACGACTACCGCCAGCAACAAGGTACGCCCGAATACGATGCCATCAACCGCGAATGGATGCAGTTGATGCTGAAAAAGAAATCAGCAGGCCCCGCCATCGGCAAGCCTGATCCGCTCAGCTTCCAGTTGTATTTCATGGGCAGTTTCGATATTGACCGCTTCCGCCGCTTTGTGGAAAGCCCACAGTTTGCCAAAGTCTATATCCTCAGCGACGAAACCCGTGAAGAATTGAAAGACGATATTGCTCTGCAAAAGTTTGCGTTTCGCCTGTTGCGCCAAGTGCTGTTTGATGAGCAGACCATCCCTACCCACGCCAATATCCTCGAACAGCGCTGGGAGGAACGCAAAGATATTATCGAACTGCGTCACAAGGCTGCCGTCGAGCTGCACTTGCAACGTGCGGAAGCCGAACGTAAGGCGGCACTGGAAAGCGAAGCTGAAAAAGGCAACGATTCCTGAGGTTCCGGTGGAAGCAAATCCTGCAAATTCAGGCAAATTCCGGTAAAAACCTGCATTATGTTTCTGGCGGGCTATCTACCTGCCAGAAAACCTGTATACTGCGTAACTCATCCATATCGTTTCTATCGAGTCTGCGGGCATCCTGTCTACATCCTCTTGAGCGGTTTCCAATAACCTTAAGGAGGTTACAATATGAGCGCTAAGCTTTACGTCGGCAATTTGCCATATTCCATTACCCAACAAAGCCTGCAAGAAAAATTTGCCCAGTTTGGTCAGGTCAATTCCGTTAACGTGATTACTGATCGCGATACCGGGCAAAACAAAGGTTTTGCATTTGTTGAAATGTCCAGCAATAGCGAAGCACAAAAAGCAATCCAGGGCATGAACGGCGTCAACATTGACGGTCGTGACATCAAGGTCAACGAAGCTAAACCACAAGCACCACGCGATAACCGCAGTGGCGGTGGTGGTTTCGGTGGCGCACGCGGTGGTCGCTGGTAAGCAACTGCTGGCTTGCAAGCCTGAAGCAAAAACCCGGCCTCGTGCCGGGTTTTTGCTATATGGACAAAAGCAAACCAAAGACACGCTCGCAGGGAACTTGCAATCCGCGCACGTGCAAGCGAGAATCGCGCCCAAATACATGTTTTCAGGGTAGAACAATGAGCGTTTCCGTTGCCATTATTTCCGATACACACGGGCATCTCGACCCGCGCATCATCGACATTATCCGCGAATGCGACTATGCGATTCACGCAGGAGACATTTGCGGGGAAGAAGTGCTGGCTTCCATGCAGCCCAAGAGTGCCATCGTGATTGCAGTAGCGGGCAATAACGAGCCGCGCTGCATGGTCGATTTCTCGCTGCCCAGTGTCAGTGAGCTATCATTGCCGGGCGGCAAAATCTGCATCGAACACGGGCATGAACATGGGCATCACACCCCTTGTCACGACTCATTGCGGCAGAAACACCCGGATGCACGAGTGATTGTCTATGGACACACCCACAAGATGGTACAGGATAAAAGTGCCCTGCCGTGGGTGATCAACCCCGGCGCCGCAGGCCAGACCCGCACGCATGGCGGGCCTTCCTGTCTCGTACTGACTGCCAGCAACGATGCCTGGGCAGTCAAGGAATTCCGTTTCAGCGCAAATTGATTACTGTACGCCGAGCAGTTCCACATCAAAGACCAGTGTGGCGTTAGGTGGAATCACACCGCCTGCGCCGCGTGCCCCGTAGCCCATTTCCGGCGGAATCACCAAGGTACGCTGCCCGCCGATTTTCATGCCTTGTACACCTTCATCCCAACCCTTGATAACGCGCCCGCCAGCCAGCGGAAACTGGAACGGTTGCCCACGGTCACGGGAACTGTCGAATTTCGCGCCGTGCTTGTCGGGTGCATTTTCGTCATACAGCCAGCCGGTGTAATGGACGGAAACCATTTTGCCAGCGGTAGCCTCTGTGCCTTCGCCTACTTTTACGTCTGTAATTTGCAATCCTGCCATCGGTTTTGCCTCTTGTGTGGTTGATCGGGTTGCGGGTTTGGCATCTTGTGGCGTAGTTGCGGCCTTGTCATTGCACGCTGTTGCCAGCAAGCTGGCAGATAATGCCAGTGCCAGAGGGAAAAAGGATGCTTTCATGGAGTATTTCCAGTTATTTTCAAGAAAAACGCGGCACATTATGCCGTATTTTTCATACTGTGGGGTGATTACCTAATAATGGCAGGGTTGCCACTACACATACCCTTCCCCCCTTGCGGGGGAAGGGCGGGGATGGGGGGGTAAGGCGTAGCCTTAAAAGAACAACGCTACCTTCGCTTCCTGACGGTACTTGTGCAGCAACGGCTCGGTGTAGCCATTCGGTTGCTCACGCCCCTTGAACACGAGGTCACAAGCAGCCTTGAACGCCACGCTCTTGTCGAAGTTACCGCTCATTTTGGTGTAAGTCGGGTCGCCTTCGTTCTGCGCATCCACCTTCAGCGCCATGCGCTTGAAGGCTTCCATCACCTGCTCGGCGGTACAAACACCGTGGTGCAGCCAGTTGCACATGTGCTGGCTGGAAATGCGTAGGGTAGCGCGGTCTTCCATCAGTCCCACATCGTTAACATCCGGTACTTTGGAACAGCCCACACCCTGGTTGACCCAACGTACCACGTAGCCAAGGATGCCTTGCGCGTTATTGTCCAGTTCCTGCTGGATTTCCTCTGCACTCCAGTTCGGGTTGGCAGCAACCGGAATGGTGAGAATGTCATCAATGTTGGCACGCGGGCGGCTTTTCAGCTCTTCCTGACGCGCAAACACGTTGACCTTATGGTAATGCAAGGCGTGCAAGGCGGCTGCAGTTGGGGAAGGAACCCACGCAGTATTTGCCCCTGCCAGCGGATGCCCGATTTTGGTTGCCAGCATGTTTGCCATCTGGTCAGGAATCGCCCACATACCCTTGCCGATCTGTGCATGACCCGGCAGGCCGCATTCCAGACCGATGTCCACGTTCCAGTTTTCATAGGCTTGAATCCACGCGGAAGACTTCATGTCGTGCTTGCGGATCATCGGGCCTGCTTCCATCGAAGTGTGCATTTCATCGCCAGTACGGTCAAGGAAGCCGGTGTTGATGAACACCACGCGCTCTTTGGCGGCGCGGATGCACTCTTTCAGGTTGACGGTGGTGCGGCGCTCTTCGTCCATGATGCCGACTTTCAGGGTGTTGCGAGCCAGACCCAGCGCGTCTTCCACGCGACCGAACAGTTCGTTGGTGAAGGCGACTTCTTCCGGGCCATGCATTTTCGGTTTGACGATGTAAACCGAACCGGTGCGGGAGTTGGCGAATTGTGCATTGCCCTTCAGGTTGTGGATCGCAATCATGGAAGTCATGTAGCCGTCCATGATGCCTTCCGGGATTTCGTTACCGTCTTTGTCCAGAATCGCCGGGTTGGTCATCAGATGCCCCACGTTGCGCACGAACAGCAGGCTGCGACCCGGCAATATCAGGCTGGAACCATCGGCTGCGGTGTAAGTACGATCCGGGTTCATGGCACGGGTAAAGGTTTTGCCGCCCTTGGAAACCTGTTCGGTCAGGTCGCCTTTCATCAGCCCCAGCCAGTTGGTGTAGATCAGGGTTTTGTCTACATCGTCCACGGCAGCTACGGAGTCTTCACAGTCCATGATAGTAGTCAGCGCCGCTTCCATCAGAATGTCGTTGATCCCGGCAGCGTCAGTTTTGCCAATAGCACCTGCACGGTTGATCTGGATTTCAAAGTGCATCCCGTTGTTGACCAACAGCACGGCGGAAGGTGCCGCCGCATCGCCCTGATAACCTGCCAGCTTGTCAGCCTGTGCCAGACCGGTGGTGGAACCGTCTTGCAGGCTTACTTGCAGTGCACCGTTGGCAACCGCATAGCCGGTGGCGTCTTTGTGGGAACCACTGACCAAAGGGGCTGCTTCGTCGAGGAAGTTGCGGGCGAATTCGATAACTTTCGCGCCACGCACCGGGTTGAAGGTGGAACCAGCTTCCGCACCGTCAGTGGACGGGATCGCATCAGTACCATACAGCGCGTCATACAAACTACCCCAGCGGGCGTTGGCAGCGTTGAGGGCGAAACGTGCATTCATCACCGGAACCACCAGTTGCGGGCCTGCGGTGGCAGTGATTTCGCTGTCTACATTGGCGGTTGTGACCTGGAATGCGTCACCCTCCGGCAGCAGGTAGCCGATGTCTTGCAGGAAAGCCTTGTAAGCGGCGAAGTCATTTGTGCCCTTGTTGTCCAGATGCCAGGCATCGATTTTGGCTTGCAGCGCATCGCGTTTGGCCAGCAGTTCACGGTTGCGGGGCGCAAGGTCATTGACGATGGCTTCCAGCCCTGTCCAGAAAGCATCAGCAGCCACGCCCGTTCCTGGTAGCGCCTGATTGTTTACGAAATCATGTAAGAGTGTTGACACTTGCAAGCCGCCAACCTGGATTCTGTTACCCATCTGTCACGTTCCTCAAAGAAAAAAGTAGAATTGTCGACATGCTAGCTTATAACGCAAGATCAGTCATTGCTAAAATTGGAATTCTCAATGGTAAGCATTAGACTGACAACAACAGTAAACTGAATGAAATCCAGCCAAATACAGTGCTACATTTGAATCCATCACACCATTTATGAGACGCTTAAGCCCGTCAACCCCAGCCCAATGACATTTAATGACAAAAACATTCTTCACTCGTGTTTGCGCCCTGCTTCTGCTTGCCTCTCCCATCGGTCAGGCAGCGCCAACAGCATTGCAGCGTAGCCTGTTCCAGCAAACCCATGCAGACCTGCAAACCGGCAAAGTGGACGGTTTCGTCGCCCTGCCCGCAGACATGCGCCAATACCCCTTGTACCCCTGGCTGGAATACGAATACCTCAAACAGGTTTTCGATGCAGTGCCTGACACACAGATTGCAGACTTTGCCCGGCGTAACCCTGGCACACTGATGTCGGACGATATTTACGCCCGCCTGGGCAAACGGCTGGCAAACCAGCAGGCGTGGCAGAAACTGCTGGACTGGATTCCTGCCGATCTGGACGATACCGATACCCAGTGTTACCGCACCCAAGCCTTGGCAGCAATGGGGCAAAAGAATACTGCCCTGCAAACCGGCAAGCAGGCATGGATGGGAATCAGCAAAGGCATTAGCGAGGCTTGCGCCCCTGTAGCCGACCTGTTGCGCCACCATACTGCCCTTTCGATGGATGATTATCTGGCACGCATCCGCATCGCCATCGACAAAAACCAGAGTACGCTGGCATCCCAACTGGCTAGTGACTTGCCCCCTGAGCTGCGTGAGGCGGTTGAAAGCTGGATAAAGACCCGCCAAGACCCACAAGCCAACTTGCCAAACCTGCTTAAACAGCCTGATTCCGCCTTGCTGCGGGAGGCATTCACCGACGGGCTGACACGTATTGCCAGAAAAGAACCACAAACTGCCGAAAACCTGTGGCAAAGCGCCCGCCAGACGTTCAAATTCACCCCAGCGGAAACTGGCAAGGTGGAAAGCGTCCTCGGCATGAATCAGGCATTGCGCCACGAACCCGCCGCCATTGCCCGACTGGCAGCGATTCCTGCCGAACACCGCACACAGGATGGCAACCTGTGGCTAGCCCGCATGGCTGCCCGTCACAACGACTGGAATAATGTGTTGCAAGCCAGCCAGCTACTACGTTTCGACAACGAGCGGGATGCTGCCAACTGGCAATACTGGCAAGCCCGCGCCCTTGAACAAACCGGCAAAACCACCGAAGCCACCTCCCTCTACAGCCAACTGGCAGCTACCGCCAGCTTTTACGGCTTCCTCTCTGCCGACCGATTGGGGCAGAGTTACAGCAGCCTGCAAACCGCCCCGCTTGACCGTACCCAGCGCATGACTGGTTTGCAGAAAGTCGCCGCTTTGCAACGTGCTGCCGAATGGTTCAGCATCGGCAACCGCGAACAAGGGCGCAAGGAATGGTTCCGCGCCCTCAAACTGATGGATAAGGCAGGCATGTTGGCAGCCGCCGAACTGGCCTTGCATTCCGGTGAACCGAATCTGGCAATCTGGACGATTTCCCGCGCCAAGGAATGGGATGAAGTCCACCTGCGCTTCCCGCTGGTGCATACCGATCTGGTGCAGGAGCAGGCACGGCAGCAAGGCATCCAACCCGCTTGGATACTGGGCGTGATGCGCCGGGAAAGCGCTTTCGACGCACAGGCGGAATCCGGGGCAAAAGCCCTTGGCCTGATGCAACTGATCCCGCCGACCGCCAAAACCGTGGGCAGCAAACTGGGGCTAACCATCCGGGGCAAGGAAGACATTTTGCAACCTGCCACCAATGTACAACTGGGTAGTGCCTACCTGAGCGAAATGCTCGGCACATTCAAAGGAAATTATGCGCAAGCCAGCGCGGCCTATAACGCCGGGCCAGGTCGCCCGCTGCAATGGGCTCCGGCTGTGCAGATCAATGCCGACCAGTGGGTGGAAAGCATACCGTTTACCGAAACACGTGAGTATGTTCAGGCCGTCATGGCGTATACTACGATCTATGATTACAAGTTAACCGAAGGAAAAGGCAGCCGCCTGAGCGAACGTTTGCCACCCATTACACCCAATGCACCGACAACCACCAGCGAATAATCCCCATCAGCAACGCGGCATCGCCATCCTGACGACGCTGGTAGTTGCTGTGCTGATCGTGACGCTGGCAACCGTCATCCTTGCCCGCCAAAGCCGTGCAGTGCGCCAGACCGACAATTTCCAATCGCTGGAACGGGCGTGGCAATACGCCTACGCACTGGAACAGTTCGCCGGAATGGAGCTGCAACGCGATGCCAAAAGCAACAAATACGACGCGCTGGATGAAGACTGGGCAAAATGGTCGAAAAACCCGCCAACATTGCCTTTGCAAGAAGGCAATAGTGTCACGGTTGGTGAATTCAGGTTAAAACTCGAAGACCTGCAAGGCCGTTACAACATCAACAACCTGCTGGACGAAAAAGGCAAGCTGCGCACCAATGGCGAAGACCAGCACCTGAAAAAGCTGGCGCAAGCGGCTGGCTTACCCGAATCATTCGTCGCCGTCATCATTGACTGGATGGATCCTGATGCCATCATCCAGACTGGCGACAGCGCCGAAACCGATTTCTACCTGTCCGGGGCCATCCCCTACCGCGCCGCCGACATGCCGTTTGCCGACAGCAGTGAATTGCGCCTGCTGAAACTGGACATCGAACCTCCTGCACAGAAAAACAAGGCACTTGGCGCATTCCTGCAAACCGTTACCGTGCTGCCGTTCAAAAAAACCACTGTCAACGCCAACACTACCAGCGCAGCCGTCCTGCAAGCCATCGGCCTCAGCAGTGACCGGATCAAGACCATCATGGACAGGCGCTTGCCTGACAACGAAAAGCCGTTCAAGACCACCGCTGACCTGTTTGCTGCACTGGCTTTCAACCCGGCTGACCAAGCAGATGCTGCGCTGGAAAAGCAGTTGAAGGAAACGCTGGATGTATCGTCCAGCTACTTCCATCTGAGCGGGAAACTGACAGTCGGCAGGGCAACCGTTTTCATGAATAGTGTATTTTATCGTGAACCCGGCAAACCGATTCGTGTCATAATGCGCCAATTCGACCGGGCAGAAGAGCCGGAACCAAAACCAACAACAACGACTGACGATGCTAGTAATACGCCTGCAAACACCTGACGACAATGAACCCGCCTGGGCACTGCTGGAAGGCGCTGCTGCCGACTGGACACATGGCTCGTGGGAAACCCTGCTGCCACTAGCACGCGGGCAACAAGTGGTGTTGCTGATTCCCAGCCGCGATGCCTTGCTCACCAGCACCAACATCAACACCCGCAACCAGCGCCAGTTGAAACAGGCTATTCCCTACGCACTCGAAGATGCCTTGGCAGGCGACCCGGAAGATCAGCATATTATCTGGCAAGCCCGCCCTGACAGCACCCAGGTTGACGTTGCCATCATCGAACGCTCCCGCCTGAGCGAATGGCTTGCCAGCCTGCGCACCCGTCAGCTTCGCGTCAACGCCATCCTGCCGGATGTGTTCGCCTTGCCGTGGGAAAGCGACACGCTGACCCTATGGCAACAGGGCGAACAAGTCTGGATTCGCACCAGTGAACTGGGTGGTCTTGCCTGTAACAGTCACACCCTACCTCTGATCATAACCAGCCTGCGTGAAACCAACCCTGCCCCGTTGCGCCTGCGTCTCTACGCCGACCAACCCATCAGCTGGGCAAATGATGAGCATTTCACCCTCATCCCGGAAGTACACGCTGAACAACTGTACGCCGCCAGCTTGCAAAATGCCATGAAACTCAACCTGCTGCATGGTTGGCAAGCCGAAGACAGCGCCCGCCTGAAGCAACAGTTACAACGCTGGCGGATGGCTGCCGGGTTGGCGCTTGCCGCCCTACTGCTGGGGCTAGGGCTGTATGGCATCAATACTTACCGCCTGCAACAGCAACTGAATGCACTGGATGCGGAAAACCTGCAACTGTTCGCCGAGTTGTTCCCGGATGCTGCCAGTGACCTTGACCCACGCGGTCTCAAAACCCGGCTGGAATCGGAACTGCTCAAACTGCGCGGCACGGCTGGAGAATCCGGTGGGGACAGTTCTCTCACCCATCTAGCCACCCTTGCCGAAGCCCTGTCACAAGTGGATGGGTTGAGCGTGAAAAACATCACAACCCAGTCCGGCAGCTTGTCGATTGAATTGCAAACACAGGACGAACAAGCTGTGGAATCACTGCGCACCGCGTTGGAAAGCTCGATTGGGGGCAGTGTTGACCTGAAGACCTCCCGCTCTGCCGATACCATCAAGGCCAACCTGACACTGGGGGGTAAGTCATGAAAAGCTGGTGGCAAAACCTCAACAAACGCGAGCGCAACCTGGTGCTGCTAGCAGCCATCCTAGCCAGCATTGCCCTTGCCTGGACACTGGTATGGAAACCACTTGCCCGCTACCACACTTTCCTGCAACAGGATTTGCAGGACGCACGCGACATACGCGCCCAGATGCAACAACAACGCACTGCCATCGCAAGGCTACAAAGCTCTCCCGACCAGCAGCAGCCAGCACAGGGCGGCTCACTGGATTCCACCGTCAACCACCTGCTGAAACAACACCAACTGGATGGAGCCGGAACCAGCTCCGAAGAACAGGACAGGGATACTGTCGCCCTGAAACTGGATGGCAAACCGTTTGACAACCTGATCCGTTTCCTTGCACAAATGGAAAGCCAGCACGCTACCCATGCTACCAGCATGACCCTGAAACCCGGTGAAGCAACCGGGCTGGTTGACGCACAAATCACCTTGCAACGATGAAAACCCGAACCCTGATCCTCACTGGCGTTGTCAGTTTCCTGCTGACATCCCTGACCCAACTTCCGGCAGCGTTATTGACTGAACGTCTGCCTGCCAACCTGCCACTCAAACTGCAAGGTGTTGCCGGTTCACCCTGGCAGGGTTCTGCCAGTAGCTTACGCTGGCAAAACCTGCAATTGCAGGACGTGCAATGGGACTGGCAATTCGCCTCCCTGTTCAAGGGCGAGCTGTCCGCGCATCTGCAAGGTCGCTGGCAAGGGGGAAAACTGGATGGCATTTGTAGCGTCGGCTTCAGTGGCAACCTCCAGTGCCATGACATGAACCTGACTGACCTGCCCGTTCAGGCGCTTACGCCTTATCTGCAACGCTTCATGGTTCCACCCTTGCGTGGTCAGTTGCAAGCCACGCTCGACACGATCGTCTGGGATCGGCAAAACCTGCCACAAACCAGCGGGCGGCTGGAATGGCAGGGGGCAGGCATTCAGATGAATCCGCAAAGTTTCGGTCAGTACAGCGCCATCCTGACAGTAGATGCTGACAAGAACCAGCAAATCAGCCTGACTTCCGCACCGGATGCAGCTTTTGGCGTCGATGGGCAAATCACCCTGCAAGCCAACCGTCAATTTCAGCGTGACATCAACATCAAGCCGAGCAAAAACGTCGATGCCGGGGTAAAACAGTTTCTGGGAATGATCGGCGGTGTGCCACAAGCAGATGGCAGTTACCGGTTGCAACAACAGGGCACGCTGTAAAAAATTCAGTGGGTTTGAGCTGCCAGCACTTTTTGCGCATCATCAAAGCGACAATCGGCACGTGGGCGCTTGTTCGGCTGGTTGACGAAATTGATGAACAGGTCATTGGCACAGTCCTTGTTGTCCATGACGCTGTGGGCAATATTGGCGAAGCGAAACAGGTAGGTCGTTTCGGGCACAAACTGTTGCTCTGCCGCTTTGACCGCCCAGTGACTCGGAGTGATTGGGTCATCTTCGCCGGACAGGATCAGCGCGGGCGTCTCACGGGGTGTTTCCGTCAGTTTCAAGCCCTCAACCGGCTTGTCTGCTACCCACACATCACAGACATCATAATCATGCGGCAGGTAATAACGTAATTCCGGGTGGGCGTTGACCCGTGCATCCATGCGCTCACGCGAGATCACGGGATTGTCATGGCATTCCACTGACCAGAATACCGGTTCGCTGAAAGCATCATCAAACTGGTGCAGCAAATAGCTTTCAATATGCCCCATGGCCAGATCAAGGCGGTCTTCCTGCAAGTGACGGATCATGGCGGGCAAGCTCTGCAAACTGTTGCTGGCATATTGGGCATCAAACAGGATAGCCAACAGGATTTCATCATTCAGACGCAGGGTTTGCACACCCCCCGCCAAACCCAGACGGGAAACATCCACCTGTAGCGGCTCCTTGCGCAATTTGTCACGCAAGACCGCGTAACGCGCCCTTACATCACCATTTTCCAGTTGGCAACGCGGGCTGGCATCACAAGCGCGGAAAATACGCTCCAGCCCCTCTGCCAACAGGTCAGGCCAATCACGGAACAAATGTTCGCCGGGTGGATAAATGGAATCCAGGCTCAAGCTGCGCACTTGTAGCGGAAACTGCCGCTGGACTTCCAGAGCCAACCGGGTTCCGTAGGATACGCCCAGTAAATTGCCTTGGGCATAACCCAGCAATTGCAGCAGGTCGTTGACATCCCCGGCACTGCGTTCCGTGCCCAGCTCTTGCAATGGCATACCCGCAGTTAACAGACTGTCGCGGCATTGCTGACTAACACTGCGGTAACGGCTGGCGTTTTGCTCGGGTGTGCCGGGGTTTGCCAGAATACTGGCGCTCAATTCCCGGTATTCATCGCACTGGAGAGAGGGTTTGCTTAACCCCGTACCTCGCTGATCAAACAGCACCAGATCGCGTTTCATGCCCTGTTTTTGCTTGAACCAGTCCAGCCAGTAGGTTTCGATGCTTTTTTGCTCCAGCCATGAGGCAGAACCCGGCCCGCCAGATAAATAAACCAGCGGATCTGGTTGACGATCCTTGCCGGTATAACGCATGACCACTACAGGTAGCTGGAACGGGGATGCCTGATCAGGAGAGGATGGGGCAACGTGCATGAAGCCACATTGCACATCATCGTTTTTGGCGGTTTCAAACCAGCATTTTTCCGGGACAAAACGGGCTTTGTTTTCCAGAACATGGCTGGAAAAAGACGGTAATGGCTCCTGACGACCGGACATGACGCCCATCGCTGCCGCTGCAACCACACCACCCAGCAATAGCCAGATCATCCTGCGCATAAAATTTGAAAATTCCGCCCCAAAATTCATTTAATTTTATTATTTTAATGGCATTAAGCAATACCCCGGCTTAATAACGAACAATATTTACCCATAAAAAAGGGCAGGAACGTTACCGCCCCTGCCCTGTCATAGCACCGCCATGCAGCCGCCGGTTATCCCCGTTTGTGCCGGTAGCCAAAGGCCACCAGCATCATCAGGAAACTCAACAACAACAGCGCCCATTCACTCAAGGTCGGGATTTGTTCCGGTGAACCCAGTGAAATCCCGGTGCTGTCACCCGGTTGTGCTGTATCGCCATTGTCGGTTTTGACATCGGCGTATTCCGGCTTGCCATCATTATCCAAGTCCCAGTTGGAAGTCGCTTGGTTTTCGATGGTTTGCTGCTCACCGACCTTGCTCAACATGCTGTAGAAGCGGATCACGACTTCATTCGCTGCCTCATTTTCGGTGGTCTGCCCCAGATCAGCACCGATTGCACCTTTCCAGTAGACCCGACCTCGCGGGAATTCTGCTGTTGGTGCTTCGTAGCGGCAAATATCGGTATGTGATGTGCCACGTGCTTCACAGTAAACCCCGTCAGCACTGACATTCGCCCCAGCTTGCATAGCGGCATAGCGAGTGCCTTCTGGTACACCGTCGAAGATTTCCACACCTGCAACCGTATCGCTGCTGCTGTTGATCCAGACCATTTGCCACAACATCACGTGTTCGCCGGTTGCCGTGACCGTCTTGAGGGCGGTTGGCGGGTCAAACACAAAGCGGACATTCACCGAACTCTGGCTACTGGCATCCAGCGAGCCACCCAGGAGCGTACCGTCTGGCTGTGCCGGTTTCGCACTGACACTGGCTTTATTGACGATACCGGCAGTAATGACATGCTCGTAATAGTAACGGATACGGGCATTAGCATCCTTGCTCAGCGGAGTCAGCAGAGTGGGCACGCTACCCAACGGTTTGAGCTTGTCAGCCGTCAGACCGAGGGTTTCATCCAGCAACGCCACTTGTGCCAACCAGTTGTCGCCAGTATTGGTGATCTCGAAACAGTAGGTGACGTTTTCACGCTTGTCCTTGTCGAGGTCTACCAGCGTCAGCTCGGTTTTTGCCTGTTCCGTACCGCACTTCGCCCCAGCGTCATGCCCCTGATAGGCGGTTTTCTGCAAGCGGATAGCACTGCTCAGTTGCGCATCAAGGAAGTTCAGCCCGGTACAAGTGGTTTTGCCATCCGGCAAGCGGCACACGCTGCTACCATCGACCACATCGACGACGACCGGAATGCGGTTATCATTCGGCATTGCCAGATCAGCCGTGGAAACATGCCCCGGTTTGTCGGTGGCAATTACCACCCAGTTACCGGCAAGCACATCAGTAAACACGTAACGCCCGGTTTCGTCGGTCAGGACACTGCCAACGCTTGCACCGTCATCCGGGTTGCCATCGCCATTCGGGTCACTGAACAATTCCACCGTGATGCCTGCCAAACCGTTATCCGGGTCAGCCAGATCGCCGTCATTGTCAGCATCCAGCAACACCTGACCACTCAGGCTGCCTTGCGGCTTGGCGTCAAGGAACAACGGTTTGGTCGGCACTTGCCCGGAAACCAGCGTGACCGGCACACGGTTGTCGTTAGCGCCTGCGCTGTCAGCAGTGGACTCGTAGTTGGCAGGGTCGGTTTCCACTACCACGTATTGCCCCGGCGGAACACCTGCAAAGGTGAAGCTGCCGCTGCTGTCAGTGGTAACGGTTTCGACTGCCACGCCATCTGCCGGATCGCCATCGCCGTTCGGGTCAGTGAACAGAGCAACAGTTACCGTCGGCAAACCGCTTTCCTGCGCATCTTCCACACCGTTGTGGTTACGGTCATCCACCACTTTGCCACTCAGCACCACGTAGGATGCGGGATCATAGTCAAGGAAGTTGACATCCTGCACCGTGGCATTGCTGGCAACCGTTACCTGCACCTGATCGTGACTGATGACTGTACCATCGCCCGTGCCTGCACTGCTGCCGGTTGACACATAGCCTTGCGGCTGGGTTTCAGTCAGCGTGTAAGTACCCGGCGGCACCAGGAACTGGTAGCTACCATCGGCTGCCGATACAGTGCTCAGGCTAACCGGATTGCCGAAGCTATCCGTACCACTGAGTGTCAGCGTGACATTGGCAATAACGCCATCAGCAGGTTCAACCGTGCCGTTTGCCCACAGGTCATTCACCACTTTGCCACTGATGGTGGCTGGCAAAATGCCTGCGTCCAGCGTCAGGTTGGTTGTGCCGGATGTAAACACTGCCAGCGGCGTTACCCCCATGCTGTTCACATCGGAATCACGCTCGGCATCACCACCCAGCCCTGCTGTGGTAAAGACGCTATCCATCGCAATGATTTGTACGCTGTAGCTACCTGCCGGAACGCTGAACTGGTACTTACCGGAAGCATCGGTTGCAGTGCTTGCCACCTTGTTATCAGCTTTGTCCAGCAGCAGAACGGCGACGTTTGCCAGTGGCATTTCACCTGCATCCTGTACGCCGTTCTTATTGGCATCCAACCACACGTAATCACCGATTTTGGCTGGCAAAATACCGGCATCCACCGTTTGATTGCCCGGTGCGCCTGATGCTACCACTGCCGTTGCCTTGCCGGTTGCCGGGTCAGCATCGGAATCAATCGCATCGTCGTCACCCTGATTGCCCACGGTCAGCTTCATGTCATCGGTCAGCACGAACTGTACGGTGTAAGTCCCCGGTATGACATCGCGGAAGGCATAGAAACCGGAAGCATCCGTGGTGGTCAGCGCAACATCCTTGCCGTTGCTGTCCATCAGCTTGACGGTTACACCTGCCACACCCGGTTCGCCTGCATCCTGCACACCGTTTTCATTCAGGTCTACCCACACGCGGTCGCCCAATGCACCTGGCTGAATACCGGCATCCACATCCTGCACTACCTTGCTGGAAGTCACACTAAACAGCGGTGAACGCCCGGTTTCAGGGTCAGCATCGGAGTCGCGGGTATCGTCTTCACCCTGATTCGCCGCCACCAGTTTCATATTGTCCGGGGTCACGAATTCGAGTTGATACTCACCCGGCAAGACACCGACGAAGCTGTAGATACCGTCCACGCCCGTGGTGGTGGTCATGACCAGTTTGCCATCCTTATCCAGCAAATTGACCACGACGCCCACTGCACCGGGTTCAGGATACATGCCATCGTCGATACCATTGCTGCTGTTGTGGTCGATCCACACCCGTCCAGTGACACTGGCTGGTAATAGACCCGCATCCACAGCCGGGTTATGCAAGCCGGACTGCACCACCGCTGGCATCCGCCCGTTGGCGTTGGCATCGCTATCCATTGCGTCATCAGTACCCGCATCGGTCTGGGTCAGAACGAAACCATCCAGATTGTCGATTTGCGCGAAATACTGACCCGGCAGTAAGTTATCAAAGCGGTATTCACCGTTGACATCCGACACCACGCGGTAAGGCTGTTCAGGGTTCAGCGGATTCATGACCGGCTTGCCAGCATTATCCAGCAAAGCCAGCGTGACATCACGGATACCCGGTTCGCCCGCATCCTGCTTGCCGTTGCCATTCAGATCCAGCCACACGCGGTCGCCGAAGCTGCCAACCTCATAGAAGCCGCCGTTCTTGTCGTCGTTATCACCGGATTCCGCAGTGACCGGCATACGGCGGTCTGCCAAAACCCCACTATTGATGCTGGGGTCATCACCTTGGTTAGGTGGTACTGGCAGGTAACTCACAGGCGGAGTCACCACCACCACGTAAGTACCCGGCATCAGACCATTAAAGCCATAATCGCCACCGGTATCGCTGGTAGTTGTACCAACCTGAGTGCCATCGGACGGATCGCCGTCACCATTCGGATCCGTGAACAAGCTCACAGGAATCTCCACCAACGGAGGCTCACCTTGTGTCAGCAAACCGTCACCGTTGTGGTCTTCCCACAGTGAACCACTGATCATGGCTGGGCGTACCCCGGCATCGACATCGCGGTTATGTTCCCCGGCAGTCAAGGTGACAGTCACCTGACGGCTGAGGATTTCCGGGTCGGAATCCAGCGCTTCATTGCCACCCTGATTTGGCAAGGTCAAACGCATACCCAGCGGCAACTGGTATTCCAGCGTGTACACACCCGGTGGCAATGCAGTAAACAGGTAGTTACCGGAAGCATCGGTGGTCGTGGCCAGGCTGACCGCATTACCGGCGCTATCCTTGCCTGACAGTAGCACATTGATACCGCTCAGTACTGGCTCAGAACCATCCTGCAAGGAATCGTTGTTCCGATCCAGCCACACCAGATCACCCAACGAACCCAGCACACTGGCGTAGAGGAAATCCTGATCCGTCACCGCAATACCCGACATAACCGTTACCGCGACTTCGCCATCCTGACCGCCATCCACATCGCCACTGGGGGCATACAGGTTCGGGTCAGTGGAACTGATCACGTAATTGCCCGGTGGCACAGCCGTGAAGGTGTATTCGCCCTGATCATTGGTCGTGGTGGTTTGCACTGGTTTGCCATCCAGCAGCAAGGTGACAGTTACACCCGCCATGCCTTGGTCAGCATCATCCAGATCGCCATCACGGTCAGTGTCTTCGCGTACCTGCCCGCTAATGTTGACTGGTAGGGTATCAAGGAAATCCTGACCCGGTTTGTCATCGCCCGACTGCAAACTCACGCTGATGCTATTGTCGTTTGCGCCGTCCACATCAGCGGTCGAAATCCAGCCATTACGGTCGGTTTCACGCACGCTGTAAGTACCCGGTTTGAGGTTGGCAAACTCGTAGTGACCATTGGCATCGGTCATGGCGGTAGCGACTTGCGTTTCTTCCAGCCACAAACCAACACTGATGCTGGCAATACCACTGTCCGCATCGGTCAGCACACCATTACCATTGCTATCATCACGCACCTGACCACTCAGACGTGCTGGCATGTAGTCAAGGAAGTCATTGTTGGCAGACACCTGACCGCTGCTCACGGTAACACTGAGGCTATCCTTGTCCACCACCGTGCTGCCTTGTGTTCCGGCTTCGCTGCCTGTCGACACGGCATCCGACGGATTGGTTTCCGTAATCGTATAAGTACCCGGCGGTACGGCAATGCTATAATTACCGGCTGCATCGGTGGTGGTTTCCAGTGTGACCGGGTTGCCGAACGCATCCGTACCCGTAATCGTTACAACCACACCCGCCACTGGCTTGTCATCGTCGTTTTGCACACCGTTGGCATTACGGTCATCCAGCACCGTACCGCTGACGGTAGCAGGCACAATGCCCGCATCCACCGTCTGGTTGCCTACATTGGAAACCACAGTAACAGCCACTTTACCGGCAGCATCGACATCAGAATCCAGCTCATCGTCACTGCCCTTATCGGTCGCGGTAAATTGCCCCCCTTCCGGCAATACGAATTGCACGCTGTAATCCCCCGGCAATACCCCGGTGAAGTTGTAGAAGCCGGTCGCATCGGTGACTTGCGTTGCCACCGTGTTGCCACTGCCATCCAGCAAATTCACTGTAATCTTGCCAATGCCCGGTTCACCGGCATCTTGCAGACCGTTATTGTTCTGATCCAACCAAACGTGATCGCCGAGTTCACCCGGTTGAATACCGGCATCGACATCCGTCACGCTCGCTGACGAATTCAGCACAAAGCTGGGGCTGCGTCCGTTTGCCACTTGCACATCGGAATCGCGGGTATCATCGCTGCCCTTGTCAGGCGTGACGAATACCATATTGGCAGGCTGCACCGTTTCGATCAGGTATTCACCCGGCAAGATGCCCGTGAAGTTGTACTGACCTTCAGCACCCGTGGTCGTGGTGGCAACCACTTCACCGGTTTTGGCATTCAGCAGGTTGACCTTCACACCCGGCACGCCGGTTTCGGTGTCATCCAGACCATTGGCGTTACGGTCAATCCACACCCGACCACTGACAGCGGCTGGCAGAATCCCCGCATCCACCGTGTCGATGGTTTGACCGGAAGCCAGCGTCACAGGCGCAACGCCGCTGGTATCCGCATCCGAATCCAGTGCCGTATCCGTCCCCTGCTTCGCTTGGGTAAAGGCAATGCCTTCCGGTGCAACAAACTTCACGCTGTAAGGCGCAGGCACAACGTCCTTGAACTGGTACATGCCGGTTGCATCCGTGGTGGTGGTTGCCACCACTGCCCCGGCGCTATCCAGCAATTGCACCGTCATGCCAGTAATGGCTGGTTCACCCGCATCCTGCAAACCGTTCTGGTTGGCATCCAGCCACACGTAGTCACCGAGTGTGCCCAGCTTGTAGAAACCGGCATCCACCGCCGTGGTATCTGCTGTCAGGCTGATCTCCACCACACCTTGCGCATTGGCGTCGGAATCCAGCGCCGCATCGCTGCCTTGTTTGGCAGGGCTGCGCTGATAACCGTCCGGCTGGCTAAAGGTCACGAGGTAATCCAGTGGCAGCAGCTTGCTGAACAGGTACGCACCCGTGCCATCGGTCAGCACGGCTTTCACCTGCTCATCCGCATCAGGGATACCGTTGTTGTTGGTATCGCGGTACAGCGCCACCATCACCCCTGCCAGACCCGGTTCATCCGCGTCTTGCACACCGTTGGCATTCAGGTCGTGCCATACCTTGTCGCCCAGCGATACCAGCGTGACATAACCAAAGTCCAGACCACTGGTTTCTTGTGCCGGTTTCACCACGGCAACAGTCTGGTGATCTTTCACCCCATCCGGGTCGCCGGTTTGCTGCGAACCCGCAGGCAGGCTGGCAGGGTCAATTTTCAACGTATACGTACCCGGTGGCAGGTCAGCAGCGCTGTAGACACCTTGCTCATTGGTCGTCAGGGTTGCCACCGGATTGCCGCTGCTATCCAGCACCGTGACCTTTACGCCAGCCAGCACAGGTTCGCCAACATCACGCACGCCGTCGGTATCGGTATCAGTCCACACCACCCCGCTGAGGCTACCTTTCTGCTTGCTGTCGAGGAAATCATTCCCGGTGCTGTGTTGCGCTGAAGCCAGCGTGACGGCTACACGGTTGTCGTTTGCACCCTCAATGTCTGCGGTGGAATCCCACAGTGCCAAATCGGTTTCAACCACGACGTAGTTACCCGGTTTCAGGTTGGGGAACAGGTAGTTGCCGTCGCTGTCAGTAGCGGTTCTTGCCACTTCGACATCATCACGCAACAGGATGATGGTGACACCCGGAATGCCGGTTTCCACATCAGCCAATGCGCCGTCGTAATCCACGTCATCGCGTACCTGACCGGCAATGCTGCCGATACGGTAATCGAAGAAGTCGTTGCGTTCGGAGATACTGCCACCAGCAACAGGGGTCATGACTTCATCCATACCGACCACACTTGCGCCCGCTACCGAACCGGCTTTGCTGCCGCTGGAGAAGTAATCCGCTGGGTTGGTTTCCTTGAGGGTGTATTGACCCGCTGGCACAGTGAAGCTGTACAAACCATTGGCATCAGTGGTGGTGTTTTGGGTGATTTCGACACCGAAGGCATCTTTGCCGGTCAGAGTCACAGTCACGCCTACGATCACCAGTTCGCCGCTGTCTTGCACGCCGTTGGCATTGGCGTCTTCGATCACGTAACCGGAGACAGTCGCTGGGGCTAAGCCCAGATCCAGCGTGACATTTGCCGCACCGGATGCCAGCGTGACGGTGGGTGTCATCAGGGTGGCAGGGTCAGCGTCGGAATCGGCTGCATCGTCAGCGCCTTGATCTGCCTTGGTCGCTGCCACACCGGTTGGCAAGCTAAAGCCCACACGGTACTCACCCGGCAATACCATGAACTGATAGTTGCCGTCTTGATCCGTGGTGGTAGTAATGGCGTTACCACCCACATCCAGCATTGGCTTGCCATCCTTGTCGAGCAGGTTGACAATCAGACCGGCAACCGCTGGTTCTGCCGCATCTTGCTTGCCATCGCCATTCAGGTCTTGCCAGACGTAATCGCCGAGTTTAGCAGGGACAATCCCTGCGTCCACGGTTTGGTTGCCGACACCGGAAACGATGGTGACTACCACTTTGCCATCGGCTGCCGGGTCAGAGTCGAGTGTGTCGTCACTGCCTTGGTTGGCTGTTACCAGCGTCATTCCGGCTGGAACAACGAATTGCACCGTGTACTCACCCGGCAATACCGCCGCGAAGTTGTAGAAACCCGTCGCATCAGTGGTTTGGGTGGCAACGATTGCACCGCTGCCATCCAGCAGGTTGACGGTGACGTTGGCAATGCCCGGTTCACCGCTGTCTTGCAAGCCATTGCCGTTGCTGTCCAACCACACGCGATCACCCAATGCGCCCGGTTCAATACCCGCGTCCACATCGGTAATGCTGTCGCCGGATTTGACGGTGAAGGTATGACTCTTGCCATCTTCCACATTGACATCGCTGTCTTTGCTGTCATCACCACCTTGGTCTTGCTTGACGAAGCCCATATTGGCAGGTTCGATGATTTGCACCTGATAGTCGCCCGGCAATACGCCCGTGAATTGGTAAATACCATCTGCACCGGTGGTAGTGGTCGCCACCACTTTGCCAGTTTTCACGTCAATCAGGTTGATGCCGACACCCACAACACCGTCTTCAGTACTGGTAATGTCATCATCCTGCACATGCGGGGTCTGATTATCGCCCCACACACGTCCGCTGATAGCCGCAGGCATAATCCCGGCATCAATGCCAAGTTGTGTTTCGGCGGAAATTAGCGTTACGCCTGCCACGCCGTTGCTATCGGCATCGGAATCCAGTGTTGTATCAGCACCTTGCTTGGCAGTAGTGAAACTCATCCCGGTTGGGGCGACAAACTTGACGCTGTAAGCAGCCGGAGTCAGGTCGCTGAACAGGTAGTTGCCAGTGCTGTCCGTGGTGGTAGTTGCCAGGATTTTGCCAGTGCTATCTAGCAATTGCACTTCCACACCTGCCATGAATGGCTCAGCGGCATCTTGTACGCCATTGCTATTGGCATCCAGCCACACGTAATCACCGAGTTTTGCCAATTGGTAGAAACCAGCATCAATGGTAGCAGTCGCACCGGTTTTCAGACTGACGGCTACTTGCCCATCAGCATCCGTATCGGAATCTTTGCCATCATCCGCGCCCTGATTGGACGGGCTGCGCAGATAGCCATTCGGCAGGGTGAATTTCACCAGATAGTCCAGCGGTAACAGGTCAGCGAACAGGTAAGCACCGCTTGCTGGTGTCACCACGGATTTGAGTTGCTCATCCGGCTCTGCCACCCCGTTGCCATTGGCATCACGGTACAGCAGCACGGTGACACCAGCCAAACCGGGTTCGCTGTCTTCCTGAATACCGTTGGCATTCAGGTCATGCCATACGCGGTCGCCAAGGAAAACTTTGCCGACATAACCAAAGTCCAGCCCACTGGTGTCTTGTGCCGGTTTAACCTCGGCAACGGTTTGATGATCCAGTACAGCGTCAGGATCGCCAGTTTGCTGTGTGCCTGCGGGCAAGGTTGCCGGATCAATCTGCACGGTGTAGTTGCCGGGTGGCAAATCAGCCGCTGCATAAGCACCGGTATTGTCCGTGGTCAAAGTGGCAACGACTGTACCCTTGCTGTCCAGCACCTTCACCGTCACGCCCGGAATGCCGTTCTCACCCGCATCACGCACGCCATCGGTATCGGTATCAGTCCACACCACCCCGCTGAGGCTACCTTTCTGTTGGCTATCAAGGAAATCATTCCCGGTGCTGTGTTGCGCCGAAGCCAAGGCTACCGCCACACGGTTGTCGTTTGCGCCCTCGCTGTCTGCGGTGGAATCCCACAGTGCCAGATCGTTTTCAACCACCACGTAGTTACCCGGTTTCAGGTTGGGGAACAGGTAGTTGCCGTCGCTGTCAGTAGCGGTTCTTGCCACTTCGACATCATCACGCAACAGGATGATGGTGACACCCGGAATGCCGGTTTCCACATCAGCCAATGCGCCGTCGTAATCCACGTCATCGCGTACCTGACCGGCAATGCTGCCGATTCGGTAGTCGAAAAAGTCGTTGCGTTCGGAAGTGCTGCCGCCCGGTGCAGGGGTGGTGACAATATCCGCATCCACTACCGCAGCACCCGCTGCCGAACCGGCTTTGCTTCCACTGGAGAGGTAAGTCGCCGGGTTGGTTTCGGTCACGGTATACGTACCCACCGGGACGCTGAAGCTGTAGAAACCATCCGCATTGGTGGTTGCCGTCGCTGTCAGCGGATTGCCGAATACATCATTGCCCACCAGTGTCAGGCTGACACCGACAATACCGGGTTCAGCCGCATCGTGTACGCCATTGGCATTGCGGTCTTCCAACACATAACCAGACACGCTGGAGACGCTCAACCCGGCATCCAGCGTAGTGTTCACATCGCCAGACAACAGTTTGACCACCGGGGTCAGACCGGTTGCCAGATCTGCATCCGAATCGGCGGCATCATTGCTGCCCTGATCCAGCTTGCTGAAGGTTGCTCCGGCTGGCAAAACAAAACCAACCTGGTATTCGCCCGGCAATACCACAAATTCGTACTTGCCCTGAGCATCGGTAATGGCAGTCATGGCATTGCCACCGGCATCCAGCACTGGCTTGCCGTCTTTATCCCGCAAGTTGACAGTCATGCCCACTACCGCTGGTTCAGAAGCGCCTTGTGTACCATCACCATCCTGATCCCACCAGACGAAATCGCCAAGTTTGGCAGGCACAATCCCCGCATCCACGGTTTGGTTGCCCACGCCGGAAACGACGGTTACGGCAATCTTGCCATCCACACCGGGGTCGGAATCAATGGTGTCATTGCTACCCACATTGGCTGTGACCAGCGTCATGCCAGCCGGTGGTAAGAATTGCACGCTGTAATTGCCCGGCAGTACTGCCGCAAAATTGTAGAAGCCGGTGGCATCGGTGGTTTGGGTAGCCACAACCGTGCCACTTCCATCCAGCAAGTTCACCGTCACATTGGCAACGCCCGGCTCACCACTGTCTTGCAGGTTGTTGCCATTCAAATCCAGCCAAACGTGATCACCCAATGCGCCCGGCTCAATACCGGCATCCACATCAATAATCGCATCGCCGGATTTGACATCAAACGCATGGCTCTTACCGTCAGCGACTGCCACATCGCTGTCTTTGGTATCGTCGCCGCCCTGATCTTGCTTGACGAAGCCCATTTCAGCCGGTTCGATCACCTGTACCTGATAATTGCCCGGCAATACCCCAGTAAAGTTATACAAACCGTCTGCGCCAGTCGTGGTTGTCGCAAAAACCGCACCGGTTTTGGTGTCGATCAGGTTAATGCTGACCCCAACCACACCGTTTTCTGCCGCCAGACCATCGTCTTGTGCATTCGGGGTGTTGTTGTCGATCCAGACCCGCCCGGCGACGGAAGCAGGGCGTACCCCGGCATCCAGCGTCAGGTTATTGTCACCGGATTTCAGAGTAGCACTGGCAATGCCATCGCTTGCCACATCGCTGTCTTTGGCATCATCCGCACCCTGATTCTGGCTGGTGAAACTCATACCCGCTGGCAACGCAAACGTCACGCTGTAGTTGCCCGGATACAGGTTTTCAAACAGGTAATTGCCCAGTGCATCGGTGGCTTTGCTGCTGGCAGTAATCGCCGTGCCATCGCCGCGTGTACCCGTCAGAGTGACATTGACACCCGCGACACCGGTTTCCGCTGCATCTTGCATACCGTCGCCATTGGCATCAAACCACACCGTGTCACCGAGGCTGGCAGCCTTGTACAAACCGGCATCCATATCGCGCAGGTTCGCCCCGCCTGCCAACGTAAACGCGGCAGTACGCCCGCTTGCCACATCCACATCGGAATCCTTGCTATTGTCAGCACCCTTGTCGGCACTGACGAACCCGGCGTAGGCTTCCGGTTTGGCAAATTCCAGCAGGTAATCACCCGGTGTCAGGTTGCTGAACAGGTATTTGCCGGTGGCATCGGTGCTGGTTGTCCCCATCACGGTTGCGCCGGTTTTATCCAGCAAGCGCACCGTAACACCGGCAATGCCCGCTTCACCGTCATCCTGAATGCCGTTGCCATTCAGATCATCCCAAACGAAATCACCCACACTGGCGAAATTGACGAAGCCAAAATCGGCATCCGCATACACTTGCCCTTCCGTCAGGGTCACGCTGTGCGGGTCGTTGTTCGTGGTCAGGGTGTAACCAATCAAATCCGCGTCAGCCGTATCAATATCGACTTTGTAAATACCCGGCATCAGACCAGTGAACAGATACGCGCCATTGGCATCAGTTTGCGTGGTTGCCAACGTCGTACCCACACTGTTTTGCAGCACAATGGTGACATTGGCAAGGTTAGTGGTTTCGGTCGGGTCTTGTTTGCCATCACCATTGGCATCCAACCACACGCGGTCGCCAATGCTGGCGGCTTTGTACAAACCGGCATCCACATCGGGGTTTTCCATGCCAAAACCCAGCGTAATCAAAGCACTGCGTCCTGTCGCCACGGCTACATCACTGTCGCTGGTATCATCCGCGCCCTGATCTTGCGGTGAATGGGTGTAACCCGCTGGTTTCACCACTTCCACGTAATAGCTGCCTGCTGCCAGATTGCTGAACTGGTATTTACCGGCGGCATCAGTGCGCATGTTTTTCAGTTCTACGCCGTCTTTATCCAGCAACTTGACCAGCACGTTGGAAAGCCCTTGCTCACCTACGTCTTGCACACCGTTTTGGTTCACATCATTCCAGACGGTATCACCAAGGCTGGCAGGTGGTGGCACTAAACCAATGTCTAAGGTTAGGTTGGAAAAGTCATCACCGGTTGGGTCAGTAATACCACCGGCATTATCGCCCATCGGTTCGTTACCTGTTGGCACACCACCCGGTGGCGGTGGATTCGCAGACAATTCCAGCAAACCCGTGCGAACCCCATTCGCGGTCAATGTGCCGGAAACATAACCGTGCTGGTCGACGGTTTCATTCTTGTCATCCGCTTCTTTCGCCCCGTCTGGCACGACTGATGCTTGCCAGCCAAACAGCTTGCCACCGCTTTGGAACTGGCTGGCAGGAATTTTCACGTAGTATTGCCCAGAGGCCAGTGGCTCGAACAGGAAACGCCCTATCCCCACCAAACCGGTAGTGGTCGTCGCCACTTTCTTATCGGCACTGTCATACAAATCAACTGTCACACCATCGGGTGCAGGTGCATCTGTCCCCGCGTCATAGATACCGTTCTGGTTGTTGTCGGCAAACACAAAGTCACCAATGGAGTAAGCCGCGACTTGCACCGACACGTTGTTGGAGCGCAGGAATTGGTCTCCCGGCAATGAGGTCGAATCCATCGTAAAGCGGTTGGTGTACAAATCACCTGGCTTGTTAGCCTTGGCAGAATTGGGATCTACCGTATCACCCGCTTGCAAGGTAAAGGTTGATTTCATGCCCTGACGCGGATTGCCGTCACGTTCCAGCGCATAATTGGACACAAACTTTAACGCCGTGGTTTTGGAAAGGTCAGCCGGGCAACCTGCCGAGCCAAACTGCGCCTCGGTACACCAGTTGGACGTGTTGTTATCCGGGTCGTAATTCACCGTCTCAGGGGCATCAGCGGTGTAATACCAAGTACCCAATTCCGCATGAGGGTCTCCACCCCCCGGCGTTGTACCGTCTAACCAAGCAATGGTCGGTTTGCTGGTCAACACCAGTTTGCCGTGGAAATCGGAGGCAGGGGTACGCGGTGATTTCGAACTTGAACCATCACCACCACCGGACATGAACGGCAATACGTCAATCACTGTCGGCGGATTGATCGAGAACGATGCCGCAAAGTTTGACCAGGAAATGGTATGCACCTGATCATCATTCAAAGCATCCAGTGGCATATCGACTTTTTTCGACAACTGGATGGATCCAGACTGCTCCAACGTAATCGTGTGGTCATCTTGCTGGCGGGATGCTGAAAACGACACGTTATCCGCACGAATGCTTGCCCAGTTCACCACGTTGCTGTTGTTGGGCGCGAGCGAGTCGGTATCGGTACAGAAAATGCGCGGGGCAATAACGCTATTGGCCGTCACATCACCCAGATTCCACGTCAAGCGGGTATAACCGGGAGCTGCATTGCCATCCTTATCCGTGTTGTATTCGATCAGGCTTGGCGGGGTATTGTCTGCCTGTTCCAATGTACAACTGGCGCTGTAACTCGCCAGTGGCGGCAATACATCAATGATTTTGACGTTGTTGGCCACTGCCGTACTTTGGCGTGATTGTGCGGATGTATTCAGCTTCCACACGATTTGCTTACCCGCCAGCGTAGATGCCGTTTTGCCTGAAGCCGCAACCGGTGTCAGGGATTCCGAATCAATCCGTAAGGAAACCCGATTCAGGGTCACGCGGTCGCCGTCACAAGCCCCTGTTTCCGGCATGGGTATATAAGGACGCGCTCCGCCTGTCCCCGGATACCAGGTATTTGCCCATTGGTCAGACTTTACTGCACCAAAGCTGGCCAATACCGTACCGATAGGAATTTGCTGACCGTTTTGTGGCCCGCCATTGAAGGTATTACGGGCTTCCAGCGGCAAATTGAAACGAATCCATTGACCCGGCTCCAATGCATCGGCAGCCGGATTTTTCAGGCGGACACGCACCATGTTGACTTTATCAAGACCACCCGGCACAGCATTAATATCAGTAAACCAGCCACCCGGTGGTACAGCATCATCACAGCGCAATGCGGCAGATTTCGTCCAGTCACCGATGTAACGCCCACTCGCCAGGTCATAATCGTTGGTGCCGTTGTGATCGCCATCCAGCACATCATCGCCGGTTACGTCAGCATGGGCGTATTCGACCATGTATTTGGTATGGTCAAAACCTTCACCGGCATACGTACCTACATAAGCATATACCCCATCGGCACTTGCCCCAATCTTGTCACGGGTAACAGGCTTCATGGTGGAATTGTCAAATGCCATACATGCCACCGGATTGGTCAGATTCACTGACCCCGCATTGCCGTAATTGATTTTGTTATGGAAGGTTTGCCCCGGTTCGACTTCACCATCGCCAGAGTGCCAGCCGCTTTGGGTCGGTAGATAGGTATAATTCGCGCCCGAATCGGTATCACGATCAAAATAGTAATCACAGAAACTGCCCGCCGGGAAAATGGGGTAATCCGTTGGCCCCAACAAGTTGTTACTGCGCGTACCATCATCCATCAACGCACCACCAAAACCCGGTTCTTTCAAAGCACCGAAGTTGGATGTACCGGATACACCATTGGGATCAAAGCCTTCCAGTGCACTCGACACTTTAACCTGACCGTTGTTATTCCCCATCACCCCGTCTTCACCATCAATGGTGCGGAACGGAATCCAGATTTGCACGCGGTGATTCACCACATAATAAGGGCCAGCCGTCAAATCAGACCCGCCGTAAACGGTTTTAGTCGGATAACGATTGCCGGAAAGGTCAGCATCCTTAATGGTGAAACTGTAGTCAGAGGTCGGGTCAGCCGGATTACTACGGGTGTATTCGCAAGTACCCGAATCAATCACCTTGGTATTCTGTGGCTGGTCAGCATACATGGTTTCATTACCCCAAACCTCACCACCCCAACCGGATGGCTGAGGAATACATTGGGTAATGTGATATTCAAATTCCGGGTAAGGTGTTACGCCGTCCGTATGCGTTGCAGTGATGACATTATCGAATGAGAACGGCTGGGTGATAGCCTCCACCCCGGTTTTACGGGTAGCCGCTACCCGGATCATCATGTAAGTGTAATACCCCATTTCCAGACCGTTACCCACATCGCGTTTGCCGGGGTCACGGTTATACAGACCTTGGGTAGAAGAAATGGAGTGAATCAAATCGTAAGCCGGTGCTGCCGAAATCAGGATTGGCCCGACTTTCGGGCTATCATCCGGGGTGGCGTTTTCCACACCTGCTGAGTCCAGCGAGTAAATCCGCTGTTCTGAGGTATAGCTGGAATCGTTAGGGGATTTACCGGAAACCTTCACATAGACCGAAAACGACTTCTGCTGACCCTCGGTGAACTCACCCAAGTTACAAACCAGTTTACTGGAACCATCGGGGTTGGTAACGATATTGGAAACCGGTGAACTGCCACCACCACCAGCCGTAGTGCACACCACGGGAATGCGTTCAAACGCAATCACCGCGCCATCCGCCGGGGTAATGGTCTGTTCCAGAATGACATTCTTGAGGTTTTCCGCACCGGGCGCGTAATTGTTAGCCGTCACCGACCAGGAATGAGCCACCACGTCCTGATTGCGCACCACTAGGTTTGCCTCACCACAGTCCTCACCTGCTGTTTGACGATTACCCGCATCGCCCCCACAACCGTTTAAGACATTGAAAGGCGCAGTACCGTCAACCGTACCGTTATTCGGCCCAAATGGTCCCAAGTTGAGGGCAGGCGTAGCACTTGCCAAGGCAGGAAATAGCAGGAACACACACAACCACAGTATGCGCAGCCCAAGGAGGGAGGGAGGATGAGACATTGGAAACCCCTGTTCTTATCGTTCTATCAGCAAGAATCATTAGAAATTTTTATTTCGCTGGCGCGATTTTGACACAAAGCAGACGACGGAAGACATCAAAAAACCGAACAAACCCCAGTTTCCCGACAAAAGGTATAATTGGATTCCGGCAAGTCTCGCCCTACCGGCCACTATCTACTTGAATAATGTAGATGGCTTGCCTGCCATAAAAAAGAAAAAGGCGGGAAATCCCGCCTTAATATCGACCTGAAAAACCTATTATTATTTACCGCATGGCTATTACATGGAGTAAGCACGCTCACCGTGGGAAACTGTATCCAGACCTTCGCGTTCTTCGTCATGGCTGACACGCAGGCCAATGGTGTGTTTCAGCAGCAGGAACAGTACCAGACTGACCAGACCAGACCACACAACCACAGTACCTACACCCCACAACTGGTTGATGATTTGCGCACTGCTGTATTCAGCAACTGCACCGGTTGCGTAGTCGAATACACCAGAACCGCCCAGTGCAGGGTTGACCAAAATACCTGTACCGATTGCGCCGATGATACCGCCGATACCATGAACACCGAATACGTCGAGGGAGTCATCATAGCCCAGCATGTGTTTCAGACCAGTCACACCCCACAAGCACGCTGCACCGGTGATCAGACCCAGCACGATGGCTCCCATCGGGCCTGCAAAACCAGCCGCAGGCGTTACCGCAACCAGACCAGCAACCGCACCGGAAACCACACCCAACAAGGAAGGTTTACCACGCAGCAGCCACTCGGCAAACATCCACGACAAGGCAGCCGCAGCGGTAGCCACGATGGTGTTAACCATTGCCAGTACCGCAGTACCGGTTGCTTCCAGATTGGAACCAGCATTGAAACCAAACCAGCCAACCCACAGCAGGGATGCGCCAATCATGGTCATTACCAGTGAATGTGGAGGCATCGGGTCACGACCATAACCGACACGTTTGCCAACCACGATGGAACCTACCAGAGCAGCCATTGCCGCGTTGATGTGTACGACCGTACCACCGGCAAAGTCCAGCGCACCTTTGGCAAACAGGAAGCCAGCCGGAGCGTCATACGCAGACGGGCCGCCCCAGAACCAGACCATGTGAGCCATAGGCAGGTAAGAGAAGGTGAACCACAGAACACAGAAAATCAGCAGCGCAGAAAACTTGATGCGCTCAGCAAAACCACCTACGATCAGCGCGGTAGTGATAGCAGCAAAGGTCAACTGGAACACCATGAACACCATTTCATGGATCACCACACCCTTGCTAAACGTTTCAACCGTTACGCTACTATCCACCCCTGCGAGGAACATTTTGCTGAAACCGCCGATAATGCTGTTCAAGCTACCACCGTCAGTAAAGGCCAGACTGTAACCGTAGACCACCCACAGGATGGCAATGACACAGAAAATGGTGAAAACCTGTGCCAATACGGACAGCATGTTTTTCGCCCGCACCAAACCACCGTAAAACAGTGCCAGACCAGGAATGGTCATCAGAATGACCAACAGGGTGGAAACCAGCATCCAGGTAGTATCACCTTTGTCAGGTACAGGAGCCGGTTCGTCCGCGAATGCCACACCTGACAGGCTGAGCAGCAGCCCCGTCAACATCAAACCCAAACGTAAATTCATGATAAATCCCCCTTTACAGAGCTTCTTCGCCGCTTTCGCCAGTGCGGATGCGGATGACTTGCTCAACCGAACTTACAAAAATCTTGCCGTCACCGATCTTGCCGGTATTGGCTGATTTGCTGATGGCCTCGATCACCTGATCAACCTGTGATTCAGCTACCGCAGCCTCCAGTTTGATCTTGGGCAGAAAATCCACCACATACTCCGCCCCACGGTACAACTCGGTATGGCCTTTCTGCCGACCAAAACCTTTGACTTCCGTTACCGTGATACCCTTGATGCCGATGTCGCCCAAAGCGTCGCGCACATCATCGAGCTTGAATGGCTTGATAATAGCCGTAACCATTTTCATAACGTGTTTGCTCCTTTCATTTGGATACTCCGCCCCTTGCGGGCGGAGTTGGACAGGACAGGCTTAGAAGTCGAAAGATTTTTTCCAGGAAACAGAAACCAGCGGATCACTGCCTGCTTTATCGGTATCGTCTACAGCAAGCGTAAAGTCACCTGCTTTTTCAAAACTTTTAGTCAAAGAAACCTGTTGATGATTGTAATCAAGTGTGTCGTCTTTAAAGTTGTATTTACCGGCTTTCAAGCCATAACCCCAGCCACCATTCAGCTCACCGGTATAACCCAGCGCGTAGTAAAGATCACCTTTTTGACTGCCAATATCATTGTCTTCAAGAGTATAATCAATTTCCGCACCTACGCCTTTATAAGCAACTTTGCCATAGGCTTCAGAGAAGTCCCACGCACCGTCTTGTGTCGGGTAAACGTACTTGATAGCACCAACATCATAGCTCACACCATTTGCTAGTTCTTTTTTGTAACCAGCATACAAATCCACTTCTTCACCATTAGACTCAAGGCTGCTACCCCATACACCAGCGTATGCCCCGTTGTCAGCGCTATAATCAATACCACCAGAAAGTGCGCCAGAACCATTGGCTTGTTCAACACCACGCCAGATGTAATTACTGGTGACACCAAGGTTCCCGCTTACTTCAGCCATTGCAGGTACACTGATCAAAGTCCCCAAGACAGTTGCAGTCAACAGAATGCCTTTTTTCATCTCAATATCTCCTGTAAGAAAATTTTTAAATCACGTTTGGACTTTTGCAATTGGTGTGCCAACTACGCCAAAAGCCGCAAAACCGGTGAAATGGACACACTGTTGTAAAAAAGCCGCCCAAACCGATCAAAATATCCACAGGAAAGCAAAAGAGTTGCACCTTAAAAGTGCATAAGCAGACGTTAATGCACTACTTTACGGAAACCCACCGGATACACACACGATTTGCTACAATCCAGTGCAATTCAACACTCAACAAAGGAAAACGGCATGGTTGGGCCAACAAACCTGGAAGACCTCGTAAAACGCTTTTCAGCAGCTCTGCCCGAGCCAATGCGCCACTTACAGGAAGACATGGAAAAAAACCTGCGCGGCGTGATGGAAAGTAGCCTGCAAAAAATGAATCTGGTCACGCGGGAAGAATTCGACATTCAGTCAGCCGTGTTGCTGCGTACCCGCGAAAAACTGGAAGCGCTGGAAAAACGCCTTGCCGCGTTGGAAGGCAAACCGGCGGAGCCATCCGTCCAGTCGTCTACCCCAGCCGACTCAACCCAACCACAAACCGAGGCTTAACAACAAGCCGTGCAGGATCATGCTGCCAATCGTCATCTTGATGGCTGGCTCCAGTCGCGCCGGTTGGGTGGCGTATTGCTGCAACTGCAAACCAGCCTGCCAGGCCAGTTTCAGCGGCAAAAGGCTCAGTAATGCCAACGGAGGCAAGCCACCAACCATGACCATTGCCACCAGCAGGAAAGCAGCCAACAACACGGTCAGCAAATAGATTGGGGCAGCCCGTTGCGGCCCCAAGCGCACAACCCAGTGATGCTTGCCGCAGGCAGTATCAGCCTGATAGTCAGGAAACTGGTTGATAAACAGAATATTCATCACCAGCAAGGCAACCGGCACACTGACCAGCACCGGGTAAAGCGCCATCTCGCCGGTTTGCACAAACCAGCTTCCCAACGGGGTCAGAATACCAAACCCGGCAGCAACCGCTAGTTCCCCCAGCCCCCTGCTATTCAAACGCAACGGCGGTGCAGAATACCCCCAGCCCAGCAGCAAACCTGCCACGCCCACCCATAACAGTGATGATCCGCTCACCCAAGCCATACAAATTCCCAGCAACATGGCAGCAGATAACAGCCCTGCACCGAATACCAGTGCATCCCCCGCCGACAACACACCGTTCTGGATAAAGCGGCTGCCCCCCGTAAACGGAAAAATCCGCTGGGTATTACAACGATCCGTACCATTGGCATCGTCGTAATAATCGTTCAGCACGTTAACCCCTGCATGAACCAATGCCGTTGCCAGCAAGGCAAGCAACAACAACCACAGGCTAACCTTGCCCCCCTGCTGACTGACGGCTGCCACACCAATCAGTACCGGAACCAGACTGGCTGCCAGGAAACCAGGGCGGGTAGCCAACCAGTAACGCAGCACTGGCGAAGCAAGCAGAGAATGATCAGGCTCTTTGCTCATATTTTTTCCACTATGTTTAAGTTTTTTACACAGATTTTTTGCTACAGATCATGTTGACTAACCTAAACTATAAGCAAAATATATGCCCGCAAGTTGCACAACCCCACCCCATGACAACGACAGCAAGGAGTTTACCCCATGTCATCCTGCTATTTTTTTGGTATTGCCATTGGCTTTATTCTTGGCTTGATCCTCAAATCCTGCCCGGATAAAAGCAAAGAAGCATATCAAAAAGGAATGAAGGACGCTTACCTTGAAATGAAGGCTTCCCCCAAGTACAGCAAAGAATTCCAGGCAGTCATTGACGCTATCAACAAGGAAAAGAAGTAAACGGCAAAGGGGCTGCGGGCAGCGCATATTTTCCGTTATCATGCAGGCCATGAAATACCATGACCTGCGCGACTTTATCCAGCAACTGGAAACAATGGGCGAGCTGAAACGCATCAGCATCGAAGTTGACCCTTATCTGGAAATGACCGAAATCGCCGACCGTGTGTTGCGTGCCGGTGGCCCTGCCCTGTTATTTGAAAAGCCCAAAGGCCACAACATACCTGTGCTGGCAAACCTGTTTGGTACACCGCGCCGCGTCGCCTTGGGAATGGGCGAAGAATCCACCGATGCCTTGCGTGAAGTCGGCAAGCTGCTGGCTTTACTGAAACAGCCCGACCCGCCGAAAGGTTTCAAAGATGCGTTGAATGCCCTGCCGATTTTCCGCAAGGTGTTGGACATGGCTCCCAAAATCGTGAGCAAAGCCGCCTGCCAGCAAGTGGTGGTGGAAGGCGACCAAGTGGATTTAAGCCGCTTACCGATCCAGCATTGCTGGCCAGGAGACGCAGCACCGTTGATTACCTGGGGGCTGGTGATTACCAAAGGCCCCAACCAGAAACGGCAGAATCTGGGTATTTACCGTCAGCAGGTACTGGGTAAAAACCGCGTGATCATGCGTTGGCTGTCGCATCGCGGCGGGGCGCTGGATTTCCGCGAGTTCCAGCAGGCGCATCCGGGCAAGCCGTTTCCGGTGGCGGTGGCGATTGGTACTGACCCGGCAACGATTCTAGGGGCGGTCACTCCTGTGCCTGATTCGCTCTCCGAGTATGCGTTTGCGGGGTTGCTGCGTGGTTCGCGGACGGAACTGGTGCAAGCCATCGGGGTGGATTTGCAGGTTCCGGCGTCGGCAGAGTTTGTGCTGGAAGGCCACATTTACCCCGACGATTTCGCCCCCGAAGGGCCTTACGGCGACCATACCGGCTATTACAACGAGGTAGACAATTTCCCGGTGTTCACCATCGAGCGTATTACCCACCGCAAGGAGCCGATTTACCACAGCACTTACACCGGGCGTCCGCCGGATGAGCCAGCGATTCTGGGGCTGGCGTTGAACGAGGTGTTCGTGCCGATTTTGCAGAAGCAGTTCCCGGAGATTGTGGATTTCTATTTGCCGCCGGAGGGTTGTTCCTACCGCATGGCGGTGGTGAGCATCAAGAAGCAGTACCCCGGTCATGCCAAGCGGGTGATGATGGGGGTGTGGTCGTTCCTGCGCCAGTTCATGTACACCAAGTTTATTATCGTGGTGGATGATGATGTGGATACGCGCAAATGGGAAGATGTAATCTGGGCAATGACCACGCGCATGGATCCGGCACGGGATACCACGCTGGTAGAGCATACACCGATTGATTACCTCGATTTCGCCTCGCCCGTATCGGGGCTGGGGTCGAAGATGGGGCTGGATGCGACCAACAAGTGGCCGGGGGAAACCACGCGAGAATGGGGTACGCCGATTGTGATGGATGCGGCGGTCAAAGCCCGCGTTGATGGGATGTGGAGGGCGTTGGGCTTCTCCTTGGAAAAATAAACCTGAGCGGGAGACTACCCAATCCAATCACAACACCATTCCACCCCGTGTCGTCGGATCATAAGCCAGTACCAGCTCATCCACATTTTCCAGCCGTGCCAGCCATGCCTGTGCCTCTTGCCACAAGGGGTTGGCCTGACAGTTTTCCCGACTGCTGAAATGACGGCTGTAAAGACGCGCCAGCCGTGCCTGTGCCGCTGCATCACGATAATCTGCCAATGCTTCCACCACCTGAATGGCTGCTACCCGGTTATTACACACCAGCAACTGGTCACAACCTGCCGCCAATGCCGCTTTGGAACGTTCCACAAAACCACCTGCCACTTCTGCCGCTGCCATATCCAGCGCATCACTGATGATGACGCCCTGAAAACCCATTTGCCCGCGCAAAATACCCTGCAACCAGCGTTCTGAAAATCCGGCAGGTTGTGTATCCACAGCCGGATACACCACATGCGCAGGCATTACCGTCTCCAACCCCTGAGCCACCAGATGGCGAAACGGAACCAGTTCTTCCTGCCACAACGTGTCAAAACTGCGTTCATCACAAGGTAACGCCAGATGGGAATCCGCTTCCACCCCGCCATGACCGGGGAAATGCTTGCCAACCGAAGCCATCCCCGCCAGCCTTGCCCCTTGCATCCAGGCTCCCGCCAGTGCTGTCACCGCCTGTGTATCCTGGCTGAAAGCCCGGTCGCCAATGGCACGACACATGCCCCGGTCAATATCCAGCACGGGTGCGAAACTGTAATCCACCCCCACCGCCTGCAACTCAGACGCCATCAGCCAGCCAGTCAGCCGCGCCGCCTGCTGTGCAACAGACGGAGATTGCCGGTACAGTTGCCCAAACACACCCGCCGGTGGCAAACGCTGGAAACCTGCCCGGAAACGCTGTACCCGCCCACCTTCCTGATCCACTGCCACCAGCAAGTGTGGTGCACGCAAACCACGAATGTCTGCGGTCAATGCAGCAAGTTGCTGCGGATCGCGGTAATTGCGGGCAAACAGGATCACGCCCCCCACAGCGGGATGCAGCAACAACTCGCGGTCTTCAGCAGTCAGTTCTATTCCTGCCACATCCAACATCACCGGCCCAAGCGTCATTGTTTATCTCCATTCATCTTGAATTGGGCAACATTATGGCGGACAAATACCCTTGAAGAAACCAGCATAAGGCAGCAACTGTCATACAGGCGTGATATAAGGACGCACCTATTCCAGACAAGGGGATCAACATGAAACAAGGGCTATGGAACCTCACATTTACCTGCACAGCGCTGTGCATCATCCAGCCTGCACTGGCACAAACGCTGTTTGAGCAGCCGCGTGAATTTGTCATCGACCAGCCATGCGATGCTTACACCTCCCTGAAAAAACAAACCAACCCCACACCCCTGACCACCGGCAATACTTACAGCGCACTGGGTGAAAACAAGCAACCCGGCGCGACGCACACTTTCATCCGTGTGGATACGGACAACAAATGGGTAGCCCTGAGCTGCGGGCATTACGCTGATGGTTTGCCCAGCCCGCAACCCGCACCACCCACGACAGCGGGCAATACTGCCAGCCAGTGCCTGCCGTTTTTCGACAACGAAAACAACCCGGTCAAAGTCAGTGTCGGTGGTCTGGTCGATATTACCCCTCCTGCACCGACCCTTGACGCATTCGATCTGGCAGTCAATGCCACGTGCGGGGCGGCGGGCAAGGTGGTTGCCCCCGACGAATTCAAAAGCCTGTTGCGCAATCATCCTGAAGTGTTGCAACGCATCCAGGCTTTTACCGGCAACAGGGTCTTTGCTGACCGCCCGGCTGCGGCATCCACGGAAACCTACTTGCAAGACCTGACCGATGCCTGGTTCAACCTCAAGGCGTTTGACCATATCTTTTGCGGTGAACCGGAAGCCAACCGCGCCATCGGCGGCTTGCATTTCCACGGGCGCTACCTGCAACTGCAAGCCAGTGGCGAAGCCTGCCGCATGAACAACTACCGCCAGAACGAAGTTGTGCCCGGCGTGCTGTATTCAATGGGGGTAAAAATGAAAGCTGCCAACGGTGGTTATGCGCAATCTTCCATCAAGGGTTATGGCCTGACCCTGAGCGCGGAAGACCTTCTCAAAGCTGTCACTCGTGCTTTCGTGGAAAACCCCACCACCAGCAACGAAAGCAGTGCCTGCCTGCTCCCGCTCACGGATGACAACGTTGATTTCAGCACGGTATTTGTGCGCCGGAGCAATGGCATCCGCACCTTTTACCCTGATGCGACCCCAGACCCTGGCGAAAAACGTTGCACCTCAACTATCAGCATCACCAGATGAAACCTGCAAATGCTGCCCAACCAGCCACACCAGCCACAGCACCGGAATCCCGATCAGAGTTGTAAACGTAAAGAAACCGGGATAACCGATTGCATCCACGATTGTGCCCGAATAGCCACCAATGGTTTTCGGGAACAAGGTCATCAGGGAGCTGAAAATCGCGTATTGCACCGCAGTGAATGACACACTGGTCAAACTCGACAAAAAGGCCACAAACGCCGCACTGGCAAAACCTGCTGCCAAATTGTCTGCCGTGACTGCCAGATACATCACCGGCACGTTATAACCAGCAACAGCAAGCCATACAAACACCAGATTGGTAAACGCCGTCAGGATTGCGCCCCACATTAAAGTACGCATCACCCCAAAACGGGTCGCAATCAAACCGCCCGCGAAACCACCCACGATGCTGACAATCACCCCAAAGGTTTTCACCGCTGTGGCAATTTCCGGCTTGCTGAAGCCCAAATCTTGGTAAAACACATTGGAAATCACCCCCGGCACAATATCCGTAATACGGTAAAGGCCAATCAGTGCCAACAATAGTAAGGCTGTTTTCAGACCGTAGCGTGCAAAAAAATCGGCAATCGGTGCAACCCAGGTATCCTGCGCCATGTCACGGTTGACCAGCCCCACTTGCACCAGCACCCAGCCAACCAGTACTGCCACGGCAATAGCCAGCGCGAAATGCAGCGCTTCCAACCCGAAACCGATGAAAGCATCCCCACCAACCAGCGCATTGAAACTGTCAAACAGGCTGCTGCTGTAGAAAAAGGTCAGCACAAAACCAGACACAGCAACCGCAAACACCAGCAACAAACGGGCATAATCTAGGGCGGCATAATGGTGCTTGTCTGTCTGTTTGCGTTCCGGCTCAGGAATCACCAGCGTAGTAATCACCCCGACCAGCATGGTGGCAGCCATGATGAAATACGTCCATTGCCATGCTGTGTAAACGTAATTCCCCTTGTCGGAGCCGAACCACGACGCCAGGTACAACGCCCCTGCCCCCGCCACAATCATGCCCACCCGATAACCTGCAATGTAGGTGGACGACATCATCGCTTGCAAGCGGGTTTCTGCCGCCTCAATCCGGTAGGCATCAATCACGATGTCCTGTGTTGCCGAAGCAAACCCCAACAACACCGCAGCCAGCGCCATCAGGGTCAGGTTTTCTTTGCCAATTGCCGGGTCGATGCTGCCCATCAACACAATCGCCAGCATGATGAACAGTTGCGATACCAGCAACCATGCCCTGCGTCTGCCCAGCACTTGTGTCAAAACAGGCACTGGCAGCTTATCAATCAGCGGCGCCCACACAAACTTGAACGAATACCCCAAGGCTGCCCAACTGAAAAAAGTAACAGCCTTGCGCTCAACCCCTGCTTCGCCCAGCCATAATGACAGCGACGAGAAAATCAGCAGAAGCGGAATCCCGGCAGCAAAGCCCAAAAACAACATGGTAATGACACGGGGATGCAAAAAGGCACGGATGGATTCACCCCAGCCCTGTGGCTGCGCAGCAGCTTCATTCATGTGGCAGTTCCTTTGACGGTGTTATTGGCATTAGGACTGCATGATCAGTGAATCGTTCAGGGTTGTAAAGGATACTCGTAATCCAGAATCAACGGTGCGTGATCCGAAAACCGCTCATCTTTGTAGATCGAAGCCGCTTTCACCGCACCTTTCAGCGAGGGAGTAAGAATTTGGTAATCAATCCGCCAGCCGACGTTTTTCGCCCACGCCTGCCCACGGTTTGACCACCACGTGTATTGCTCGGCATCCTGATTCACTTCGCGAAAACCATCGACAAAGCCGACTTCACCGAACAGCTTGTCCAGCCACGCCCGCTCTTCCGGCAAGAAACCGGAATTCTTCAGGTTGCCCTTCCAGTTTTTGATGTCGATATTTTTGTGGGCAATGTTCCAGTCACCGCAAATGACGTAATCACGTCCACTGGTTTTCATCTGTTCCATCAGCGGCAGAAAATGCTCCATGCAACGGTATTTCGCTTGCTGGCGTTCCTCACTGGAGGAACCCGACGGCAGGTACAGGGAAACCACACTCAGCTCGCCGAAACGCGCCTCGATATAACGCCCTTCGGCATCAAACTCGGCATTACCCATCCCCATGATGACCTCATCTGGTTGCTGGCGGGCATAGATGGCTACCCCGCTGTAACCTTTCTTTTCGGCATCGTGGTAATGGCAATGGTAGCCATCGGGGAAAAACAAGGCGCGGTCTTCTTCCAGTTGATGGATTTGTGCCTTGGTTTCCTGGATGCACACCACATCCGCCGCCTGTTGTTTCATCCAGTCGAAGAAACCTTTTTTGGCAGCGGAGCGGATGCCGTTGGTGTTGGCAGAGATTATGCGCATAAGAACCCCTCACCCCCCATCCCCCTCTCCCTCAAGGGGCGAGGGGTCACTCTGGCATTCCTGCCGGGAAGCCGCATACCAGCACTTCCAGCAAGGCTTTCTGCGCGTGCAGGCGGTTTTCGGCCTCATCCCACACCACGCTTTGTGAGCCATCCATCACTTCCGCAGACACTTCCAGACCACGATAAGCTGGCAGGCAGTGCATGAAAATCGCATCCTTAGCCGCCAGTTGCATCATATTGGTATCAACCTGATAACCGGCGAAGGCTTTTTCGCGGATTTTCTTTTCAGCTTCCTGCCCCATGCTCGCCCAGGTGTCAGTGACTACCACTTCAGCGCCCTTGACTGCTGCGTTCGGGTCGCGGAAATAGGTCACGGAACCAGCAGTGGCTTTCACCATGTCGGCATCCGGGTCATAACCTTCCGGGCAGGCAACATTGAGGTGGAAACCAAACAATTGGGCGGCTTCCATCCACGAATGGCACATGTTGTTACCGTCGCCGACCCATGCCACGGTCTTGCCATTGGGCAGACCGCGCTGTTCCATCCAGGTCATCATGTCCGCCAGCAATTGGCAGGGGTGGAACTTGTCGGTCAGGGCATTGATCACCGGCACGCGCGAATGGGCGGCAAAGGTTTCCACCTTTTCCTGTTCAAAGGTGCGGATCATCACCACATCCACCATGCGTGAAATGACCCTGGCGGAATCCTCAATCGGTTCACCGCGCCCAAGCTGGGTGTCGTTGGGGGACAGGAACATGGAATGCCCGCCCAGTTGCGTCATGCCCGCTTCAAATGATACGCGGGTGCGGGTGGATGATTTCTCGAAAATCATCGCTAGGGTGCGGTTTTTCAGGGGTTCAAAAATTTCGCCCCGCTTTTGCAGCGCTTTCAGCTCGATGGCGCGACCGATAACGGCGAGCAATTCAACCGGGGTAAAATCGCTCAGGGTTAAAAAGTGCCTGACAGCGTTGTTATTCATCTCTCTATCCTCAATCAGCAACCACCGCTCAGGATGGCTTCTCTCCAGCAGCCGGTGACAGGAATGCCTGCACCAATTCTGTTACCATAGTTATAATTTGTTCAGCTTGCTCATAGCTGATGACCAGTGGCGGCAACAAACGGATAACATTACCCGCTGTCACATTGATCAGAATGCCTTTTTCCAGGGCTTGTTTGACCAGCTCACCACAGTCACGCTCCAGCTCAATACCCAGCATCAATCCCTTGACGCGAATCTCTCGCACACCTGCCACACCCGCCAGTTTGGTGCGGAATTGCGACAGGAAATAATCACCCAGTTCAGCCGCACGGGCTGCCAGGTTTGCTTGTTCCATCACCTCAATGACTGCCAATGCCGCACGGCAGGCCAGCGGATTGCCACCAAAGGTGGAGCCGTGGTTGCCGGGGCCAAATACGGAAGCAGCCTTGCCACCTGCCAGACATGCACCAATCGGCACACCATTGCCCAAGGCTTTCGCCAGCGTCATCACATCCGGCTGGATGGCGGTATGCTGGAAAGCAAACCACTTGCCGGTGCGGCACATGCCTGACTGGATTTCATCCAGCATCAGCAGCCAGTCGTGCTGGTCGCAGATCGCTCGCAAGCGCGGCAGATAGTCGTCCGCTGGAATGCGGATACCACCTTCGCCCTGCACCGGCTCTACCAGCACTGCCACGATATTCGGGTTGGTCGCTGCCAAGGCTTCCACCGCCGCCGCATCGCCGTATTCCACCCGCACGAAACCTTCCACCAGCGGGGCAAACCCGGTCTGCACCTTGGTATTGCCGGTCGCGGTCAGGGTTGCCATGGTGCGCCCGTGGAACGAATTGGTCATGACCACCACAGTTGGCACAGCAATGCCCTTGTTGTGACCGTACAGGCGGGCAATCTTGAGGGCAGCTTCATTAGCTTCCGCACCAGAGTTGCTGAAAAACACTTTGTCCAGCCCGGAGAGCGCACACAGTTTTTCCGCCAGGGCTTCCTGATGGGCAATCTGGTACAGGTTGGAGGTGTGCAGCAATTCATGGGCTTGCGCACAGATGGCATCTGCCACTTCACGTCGCGCATGGCCTACGTTGCACACGGAAATACCGCTGAGGGCATCCAGATACTGTTTGCCTGTGGTATCCCACAGGAGTGCGTCTTCACCTTTGGTGAAAGTAACCGGCAAACGTGCATACGTCGGCATTACTGCATGAGTCACGGCTTAAACCTCCCAAAAATCCGCCATAACAGCCAGAAATGCGAAAGGCAGCCCAGACAGGCTGCCTTTGCAAGAAAGCGCAAGAATATAGGTAATCAAATTCCGCTTGTCAATCACTAATTTAATGCATTGTCAAGCGGTTTGTGTCTGGTCAGTATGGCGAGCATTTCTGTATGGTTCAAACCGCCCCGCACGCTGTACAAGATACGCCCTTGTGCATCCAGCAGATGATGCACTGGCACAATCCGCTCGGGAGCCAATTGCCGGGCAGCCTGCCCTTGCAGATCCAGCACGATGGGCAAACCCAGTTGCAAACGAGCCTGGGTTTCCACCAGCATATTGGGCGGGTCGTCAGGCATGGCCACCGCAATGACTTGCAAACGGCTACGCTGCTCGCGGTGTAACGTTTCCAAATCAGGCATTTCTTGCAGGCAAGCGGCACAACTGGCAGACCACAGGTTAACCCACGTCAGACGCCCTTGCGGGTCAGGTATCTGTACCCGTTCACCACCCAAGGTGGGCAGATCAAGGGCAACCCGTTGCTTTTCCTGTGTCCGCATGGAGAACAGCAGCAGTATTCCGCCCAGCAGCAGCACGCCGGATAAAACCAGCCATTTCAGTTTATTATCAGATACTAACATGAGAAATTCCCTGCAAGTTTCAATGATAAATATCAAAAACTAGGATATATTACTTCCACACTGTGTGAAATCACACACTTCCAAACCAAAAGAGCGGGGTTGTAGTCATGACAATGACAGACAGTACATCTTCCCATGCTTGCCGAACCTTTGAGGTGCGGCCAAACCGCTCTTTGTCCCCAGCGGGGATGCTGGTGTTCTTCCTGGTGGTAACGGTTTTATCCCTGGTAGTGGCGTTGCGCTTCCTGCTGCTGGGCGTATGGCTGGTGTTGCCTTTCACGCTGCTGGAATTGCTGGTGTTGGGTGTTAGCCTGTACCTGTTCGAGCGTCACTCCCGTTATTCTGAAACCCTGCGAATCTGCCCGGATGACATCCTGTTCATCGCACGGCGCGGCGTAAAAATATTGCAAGAATGTCGTTTTCAAACGCACTGGGTTTCTATCGTACTTCAGTTGGATCAGCACAGTTGGTATCCCAGCCGTTTGCTCTTGCAGTCACACGGCAAGAGTATCGAAATCGGGGCGTGCCTGACCGACGAAGACCGTAAGGCTTTTGCAGAAACCATTCAAGCGACGCTGGAGGAGTGCCGCCGGATGAGCTGATTAAGCCCCATATTGAGAAAGACGCCTGTTAGGAGGAGACATGGTGAGCAAAAACAAGACGGGACTACCCGCCGCCCTGCTGTTGTTGCCCTTGGGGTTACTGACGAGTATTGCCCGTGCCGACTATGGCTATAACCTGCCAGAACCCGCTGCCACCCTGACGCAGGAGATCTTTGACCTGCACATGCTGACCACCGTCGTTGGCACTGTCATCATGGTGATTGTCACGGCAATGATTGTGTACGCGCTGTATGCCTATCGCCACGACAAAGGCGCAGTGCCGGATCAAAATTTTCATACTAGCTGGTTTGGGCGTTGGGCGTGGGTACTCGTGCCCGTGATTGTGCTGGGCATCGACCTCAGCATTGCCAGTTCCGCTTCTTCCACCCTCAGCTCTGTCGAAGACCGCAGCAAGGCCGATGTCACGGTGAAAGTAATCGGTTCGCAGTGGAAATGGACATACGAATACATGGATGACGACATCAAGGTCGTCAGCAACCTGAAAAAGCTCGAACCAACCGACCCCTTGTACCTGCGTGATGTGGATGACCCATTGGTATTGCCTACCGGACAGCGGGTACGTTTCCTGCTGACCTCCACCGATGTACTGCACAACTGGGGTGTGGCTGAAATTGTACCGAAAAAGATCAACATTCCCGGCTATATCAACGAAACTTGGGCGCACATCACCAAGGAAGGCACTTACCGTGGGCAATGCTATGAAAACTGCGGGGCAGGTCATGCGTTCATGCCAGCCGTCGTGCGGGCAGTCAGCCCAGCGGAATACCAGCAATGGAAAACCGAACGCAAAGCCCAGCAAGCACAAGCCGCTGCCGAAGCCTCTTCCGACAAGGCATGGGCAAAAGAGGAGCTGATGGCGAAAGGCCAAGAGATTTACACCAAAAACTGCATGGCCTGCCATCAGGCACAGGGTCAAGGCATCCCCGGTGTATTCCCGGCATTGGCAGGCAGCAAGATTGCCAACGGGGCGGCGGCTGACCACATCAATATCGTGGTGAAAGGCAAAACGGGCACGGCAATGGCAGCCTGGGGACCACAACTGAATGATCTGGACATTGCGGCAGTCGTGACATTCGAGCGCAATTCATGGGGCAATACGGCGGGTGATGTCGTGCAGCCCAAAGACATAAAAGCAGCACGCTAACGGAGGAGTTTGACCATGAGTGTAGCCACAGCACACGACGACCATCACGATTCTCATGATCACGGGCCACCTAAAGGCTGGCAACGTTGGGTATACAGCACCAACCATAAAGACATTGGCACGATGTACCTGTTTTTTGCCTTGTTCATGCTGTTTTTCGGCGGGGCAATGGCAATGTACATCCGCGCGGAATTGTTCATGCCGGGGGTGCAGCTTGCCAACCCGGATTTCTATAACAATATGGTGACTGACCATGCGCTGGTGATGGTGTTCGGGATGGTCATGCCTGCGGCGGCAGGGATGGCAAACTGGATGATTCCCTTGATGATTGGTGCGCCGGATATGGCATTGCCACGCTTGAACAACCTGAGCTTCTGGTTATTGCCTGCGGCTGCGCTCATGCTGATTTTGTCCATCCTCGCGCCATACCTGTTTCCGGGCAGCGGCGGCCCTGTGAATACGGGCTGGACATTGTTACCACCGCTGTCGATCCAGAACGGGATTGGCATGGATTTCACCATTTTTGCGATTCACATGCTGGGGATTTCCTCGATTCTGGCATCCATCAATATCGTGACCACCATCCTGAACATGCGTGCGCCCGGTATGACCATGATGAAAATGCCGCTGTTTGTATGGGCATGGTTCTTTACCGCCTTGCTGCTGATTGCGGTTATGCCGGTGTTGGCGGGTGCTGTGACCATGCTGCTGTTTGACCGCCATTTTGGTACGTCATTCTTTGATGCGGCTGGCGGTGGCGACCCGATTTTGTTCCAGCATCTGTTCTGGTTCTTTGGGCATCCTGAAGTGTATGTGTTGCTGTTGCCGTCCATCGGGGTGTTAGGTCTGGTGATTCCGACCTTTGCCCGCAAGCCGTTGTTTGGTTACAAAGCGCTGGTGTATGGCATGGGCGTGTTAGCAGTGTTGGGGATGGTGGTGTGGGCGCATCATCAGTACACCATTGGCATGTCGTTGTTTGCCACCAATTACTTCATGATTGGCACGATCCTGATTTCGATTCCGGTGGGGCTGATGTTGATGAACTTCATTTTCACCATGTGGCGCGGCTCGATGACGTTTGAAACGCCGATGCTGTTTGGGATTGCGATCATCCTGATGTTCTCGTTTGCAGGTGTAACCGGGGTCATGCTGGCGGTGGTTCCGGCGGACATGCAGTACCACGATACCATGTTTGTGGTGGCGCATTTCCATTACGCGCTGATACCGGGGGCAGTGTTTGGCTTGTACGCGGGCGTGTTCTACTGGCTGCCGAAATGGACGGGGCATATGTATGACGAACGCCTCGGCAAAATTTTCTTCTGGTGGACAACCATTTCCTTCAACATCACCTTCTTCCCGCAACATTTTTCCGGCTTGGCGGGAATGCCCCGGCGGATTGTGGATTACAGCATCCAGTACACCGAGTTCAACATGATTTCCAGTATCGGTGGCTTCCTCTTTGGGTTGTCGCACTTGCTGTTCCTGTACATCATTATTCAGACGATTCGTGGTGGGAAAAAAGCACCTGACAAACCGTGGGAAGGCTCCCAGATCGGCACGCCGGGGCTGGAATGGACACTTCCTTCCCCACCACCGTTCCATAGTTTCACCCAAGCACCGGTGGTGAAATGATGAAACAACCTGATGATGACAAACTGCGTAAAGCCAATCTGCGGGTGGCGATTATTCTGGGGGCAATTGCACTGCTGGCGATGGCGTATTCGTTCGTGTTTCTGCCCAAAGTGCTGAGCGGCGGGCTTGTGCCATGAATAGCGACACACCATCGTCAGCCGGGCAACTGGCAGCCAAAAATCGCAAGACGATACGTCGTTTGTGGCTGGTGGTGCTGGGTATGTTTGGCTTCGGTTTTGCGATGGTGCCGTTGTATCGGCTGGCGTGTGAAGTCGGTGGCATTAACGGTGTGGCGGGGACACCTGCCGGAAGGATAGCAGCAGCCAGCGTCATGCCGGTTGACACCAGTCGCCTGATTACCGTGCAATTTGATTCCACCATCAATAGCGGCTTGCCGTGGGAATTTCACCCGTTGGAGCGGCAAAAGCAAGTGCATCCGGGGCAACAGGTCGCGGTGAAATATTACGTCAAAAACCTGTCAGATCAGCCCATTGTTGCACAAGCCGTGCCGGGCGTAACCCCTTGGCAAGTCACCCAACATCTCAAAAAGCTCGAATGTTTCTGTTTCACCCAGCAAACCCTGCAACCGGGGGAAGCGCGGGAAATGCCGGTGTATTTCATGATTGACCCGGCAGTCGACAAGCAATACGAAACCGTCACGCTGTCATACACCTTTATGAATACAGACCGTGACGCAGCCCCCAAACCTGAACAACACGCGGCGATGACGAGGAGAATCCCATGAGCCATGCAACCCACTCGGATCAAGACGCTTATTTTATTCCCGAACCCAGCCCTTGGCCGATTGTAGCGGTTGCCAGCGTCTTTCTGACGTTTTTAGGACTCGTTTTCCTGATCAATGACATGGGGCTGGCGGGCAGCCTGATTATGGTGACGGGCTTTGCCATCTTGGCCTACCTGTTTCAAGGCTGGTTTGGAGCGGTGATCGACGAGAGCCTGACGGGGAAATACAACGGCAAGGTTGACCGTTCGTTCCGACAAGGGATGTTTTGGTTCATCACTTCCGAAGCGGCGTTTTTCATTACCTTTTTCGGCTGCCTGTATTACCTGCGCAATATTACCCTGCCCTGGCTGGGCGGTGAGGGGCAACTGGCAAGCTCGAATATCCTCTGGGAAGGCTTCCAGTACAGTTGGCCTTTGCTGAACCTGCCGGATGCGGATACCACCAAGTACGTGGCTGCCAAGGAAGCGATGGGCGCGTGGGGCTTGCCGTTTCTGAATACCATCATTTTGCTGACCAGCGGTGTCACCCTGACCTGGGCGCATTGGGGCTTGAAAAAGAACAATAACAAGCAACTGGTGCGGGGGTTGATTATGACCATCGCGTTGGGGGTGCTGTTCTTTTGCGTGCAAAGCTATGAATACTGGCACGCTTATCAGGATCTGGGCTTAACCCTGAATGCTGGGGTCTACGGCTCAACCTTTTACATGCTGACTGGCTTCCACGGGCTGCATGTCACCATTGGTACGATCATGCTGATTGTGATCGCTGTGCGCAGCGCCCGCCACCATTTCACCGAACACAACCACTTCGCATTTGAAGCGGTTGCGTGGTACTGGCACTTCGTGGATGTGGTGTGGATTGCCTTGTTTATTTTCGTGTATTGGCTGTGAACCCCTCACCCCAACCCCGCACCCAGCCCCCTGCGGGGTCGTCCCTCAAGGGGAGAGGGGCTAAGAGATCACCTTTCTTGTTCCCCCTCGCCCCTTGAGGGAGAGGGGGTTAGGGGGTGAGGGGTAAATCACCCCGCAACACCGTGCGGTGCAATTTGTCCGGTCAGGTAGCCGACGATTAACAGGCAAATGAGGAACACTGATAACGCTACCCGCGTGGTCAGCGAAGTGACAACCCGGTTGGAGTTACCGTTGTCCTTAGCAAGGAAGAACACACCGGAAACCAGGCTGATCAGGATCAGCAGCAGATTGATAACGATCAGCACTTTAAACCACATGCAGGAGTCTCCCGTTTGTTACAGCACAGTGAAAACATCAGTATAACCGCAAGTTACCAGTTTCGTGCGTCGGTTTTTACCACGCTGCTGACGGTGGTGGCAGTAGGGGTGTTTTCGTCATTGGCAGTGTGGCAATACCAGCGGGCAGTTTACAAGGAACAGGTATCACAAGCCGTGGAGCAACAAAGAGGCTTGCCTGCTCTTCAGCTTGAACAAACAGATGTGGACTGGCCTGCACAGCGTTTCCGCGCTGCCCGTGTCAGCGGGACATGGGACAACAGCCAAACGGTGTTGCTGGACAATATCGTGCAGCATGGCAAGGCAGGCTATCACGTAATTACCCCGTTGCGGCTTGCCAGCGGACAATGGGTGCTGGTGAACCGTGGCTGGGTGGCAGTGGGTGCAGACCGTCAGCAATTACCCGCCATCAGTGCGCCGACAGAGGCAGTGCAAGTGGAAGGCACACTGGATATGCCGCGTTCCAAGCCGCTATTCCTGTTTGGTGATATTGCCGCCGATGTCGAAGGCAACCAGCGCTGGTTGTATCTGGATGTGGCTCGTTTCGGGCAAAAACTGGGGGTAAACCTACCGCCTTACCTGCTATTGCAAACTTCGGCGGCGGATGACGGTTTGAGCCGCGACTGGCCGGTCTATGCCAACAAGGCTGGAATGCACATCGGTTACAGCATCCAATGGGCGGCGTTCGCACTGATGGTGCTGATTGCCTACCTGTACCTGAATACTCACAAAAAGGATAAAGCATGATGAGTGCCGTTGAGGGCGTTGCCCAGCCACCGAAACGCAGTAACCGCACCTTGTGGATTTTGATCGCGGTATGCGCATTTCCGTATCTGGCGGGCTGGTTGTATTTCCAGTTTCGGGCGGAATTGCCGGTGCCTGCGACCACTAATTTCGGCACACTCCTATCTCCCGTGCGGGCAGTGGGGGATTTACCCCTGGTAGGGCTGGATGGTGCTACCTTCAATACAGCGGACTTGCGCGGCAAATGGGTGTTGATGACGGTGGCGGATTCGGCTTGTGCGGCTGCCTGCCAAAAGAACCTCTACAACCTGCGTCAGGTCAGGAAAGCAATGGGCAATGAACGCCGCCGGGTGGAGCGCTTGCTGGTCTTGACCAACACCGACAGCTTGCCTGCCCTGCAAGCGCAATTGCACGAACATGAAGGCATGAAAGTTGCCAAGGGGCCTACCACCTCTGTACAGCAATGGCAGGCAGTATTGCCAAACCCGAATCCGGTGGCGGAGGATGGTCTTTACATCCTCGACCCGCTGGGCAATGTAATGATGTCGTATCCACCTGATTTTAATGGAGAGTTGATTATCAAAGATTTACGCCGCCTGCTGAAAGTGTCGCAGGTGGGGTGAGCCAAAGCCACACGGCTTTTATTTTAATAACGTTAGCAGGAGAAAGTGTTATGGCCACAATTATGAGTACAGACCACATTGCCGACGCTCCACCACGTCTGGTTGTGCGCAAGGTTGATTCCGAAGCCTCCATGCGCTGGCTGAATGCCGGGATCAAGGATTTCAAAGCTGCGATGGGCGCAAGCATGGCCTATGGGATGGTCTACGTTGTCATAGGGTTAATCCTAGCTTGGATGACGTGGGAACAGCCCCTTTTCATCAGTTCACTGGCAACCGGCTTCCTGCTGATTGGCCCGGTTGTGGCAGTGGGTTTTTACTGCATCAGCCGTACTTTGGAACAGGGCGGCACACCGCATTTCATGCAAGGTATTGACGGGCTGCGTTTCAACGCACTCGGTCTGGCAAGTTTCGCCTTGGTGCTGGGTGTGCTGATGAGTATTTGGGCGGTACTTTCCTCTCTCTCCGTCGCACTGTTTTTTAACAATATCACCTTTAGCGGTAATCTTTTGGATACCTTGCTGGGGCATCCCAACTTCATGTCCTTCGCGTTGGTTTGGGCGTTGACAGGGGGTGCAGTGGCAGCGGTGGCGTTTGCGATTAGTGCGGTATCCGTGCCATTGATTACCGACAAGCGCGTGGATTTCATGACTGCGATGATCACCAGCGTTAAAGCCGTAATGAAAAACCCCGGTGTGATGCTCAGTTGGGCATTCATCTTGGCAACCCTAACGTTCTTGGGCTTCATTTTCTTCTTTGTCGGCTTGGCGATTGCACTACCGATTGCCGGTCATGCAAGCTGGCACGCTTACCGTGACTTGGTTGCAGAAGAATAAGCCCTAACCCCTGTGGAGTATCGCCCATGATCAATGTCGCCGCCCTGGATGCAGGAATCAACTGGAGAGCGTATTTCGGCCTGTGCAAACTTAAAGTGGTGAGCCTGATTGTGTTCACCGCTTTGGTTGGAATGCTACTCGCCACCCCGGATGCCGTACCACTTTCGACCCTGTTCTGGGGTTTGCTGGGCATTGGTTTGGGGGCTTCCTGCGGGGCGGCAATCAATCATATCGTTGACCAGAAAATTGATGCGGTGATGAAGCGCACCGAACACCGCCCCCTGCCACAACACCAACTCAGCACCGCGCAAGCCTTGGTGTTTGCGGGTGGTTTGGGGGTATTGTCGATGTTCATTCTGGCGGTGATGGTCAATCCACTGACTGCGTGGCTGACATTGGCGTCGATGGTGGGTTATGCGGTGGTGTATACCCTGTACCTGAAGCGTTCCACCCCGCACAATATCGTGTTGGGCGGGGCAGCCGGGGCAGCGCCGCCTGTGCTGGGCTGGACAGCAGTAACGGGCGAATTGCACACCGATGCACTGTTGCTGTTCCTGATCATTTTCATCTGGACACCGCCGCATTTCTGGCCGCTAGCGATCAAGCGGGTGGAAGACTACCGCAAGGCGGGCATCCCGATGCTGCCGGTGACGCACGGGATTGCGTTTACCAAGCTGAATATCGTGATCTACACGCTGATGCTGATTGCGGTCACGCTCATGCCGTTCCTGACGCACATGAGCGGGGTGTTGTATCTGCTGGCGGCGTGCGGGTTAGGGGCGGGCTTTTTGTATCACGCCATCCTCCTGTACCGCAGCGAAGGCGACCAGCACGCGATGAAAACTTTTGGGTATTCGATTTTCTACCTGAGTGCGCTGTTCATTGCGTTGTTGGCGGATCATTATTTGGCGGCGTGGTGGTGAGTTGAGGGGCTAATCATCAAGCCCCTACTGCATTTTCATGACCGTTACCCGTTCACTGTCGGTCAGCAACATCCACGCACTGAGTTTGGGCAACGCAGCAATTTCCGCTAACTGCAAATAGCCTTGCACTTGCGCTATGCCCTCTTCCCGTTTGGCCTCCCAACCCTTTTCCCCGTCACCTTTTTTGGCATATTTCAATTCGATCAGGTGTTGGTGTTTGACTGCAAACGGACTGCGTTCCAGCAGCAGGATGTCGGGGTATTTGTGGTTCATTTCCCTCTCACTCTGGATGAAATACACCGACGATTGATACAACAGGGTCAGCAACAGGGTTTTGATGTGCTTTTCATCCATCTGCATGAAATCACGATTGGACAGCATTTGCAGCACCCGTTGCATCTCGTCAGCCAGTGGCTGGATGTCATCATGCAGTGCCAGCGATTCCACCGCCAACATCAGTGCCCTATTGGGAATGCTGATCTGGTTGCGGCGTTCCAGCTCCACTTTGAAATAGTGAAAGTACAACTCATGGATGGCGTGGTTGGGAATACTGAACACTTCACCAGACAAGGTTTCAGCCCGTAGTGACACGAACCCCATGTAAGCGAGCAGGCTAATAAAGTCGTCACGGTCAAAGCCTTTGTCGAAATCAAATTTGCGCCGCTGGTTCGCACTCACCTCACCGATGTTGATGATTTCATCCAAAACGGCAAAATTGGTATCGCGGTCGCCAATGCTGAACATACCCATGATTTTGCCATAATCTGATGCAATATTTTCATCCAGCATCTGTTTAGGATAACTGCAATTCTGGAAACGGAAATTTTTCAGGAAATACAGCAGCATATTAGCGTTATACACTGTCTCCTGCGCTTGCGCACAGAAACGGTAGCCGTTGTACCAACGCCTCACATCCGCCATCAGCGCATCCGCATCAAGCTGGCAAGTTTGCACCAACGGCTGTAACAGGCTTGCCACTTCTGCTTCGGTGAAACCTGCCACGCTGTTGAAATCTTCGTGCAGGGACAGGTTTTCACCAATATTGAACCCACTGGTCATGCTGTCGAGCATCAACGGGGTAACACCCGTGATAAACAGGCGGTCAACCGTGCCGCGCTGGGTGGCGGTTTTGATGGTTTCGTAAAAACTGCGCACAAAACCCCCTTTGCCAACGATGCTTTGGAACACGTCAAAATCTTGCGACAACAGGGCATTGGCAAAGTGGTCGTATTCGTCGATCAGCAGCAGGATTTTCTGCCCTTCCACGATGCTGAAAAAGGCTTCCATTTTTTCATACGGCGAAGCACGCTGGGCAATCGCTGCAATGTCCGTTACGGGGTATTGATAGCGCCCCAGATAGCGTTGCAATGCCAGCTCCACCTTGGTGTTGAATGCCCGGTAAACATCCTCCGGGGTTTCGGTGGCAATCCCGCTGAATTCCATGAACAACACGGGGTAGCTGTTTTTAAGCGGGGTGGGATGCTTGCCGATATAAAGCGTTGCAAACAGCGCGTCAAAGTCGCTTTGGTGGGCGATGTCGTAATAATGTTCCAGTGTCGACAGGAACAGGCTTTTGCCGAAGCGGCGCGGGCGCAGCAGGATTTGGTAATTGCCTGCGTCCTCCAGCCTGGCGATGTAATCCGTCTTGTCTATGTAGACGTAACCACCCGTAATCAGGGTTTTGAAGTTGCTGATGCCGTAGGGGATTTTCATGGAAGTCCTGCCGTTGCCATTGCATGGGGTAATGATAGCGGGTTTGGGCAACAGCGTGTGGACAAACCGTGACGGAAGCCATCAGCTCATGTCAGAGATTCAGCGTCCAGAGGCTTCAGAGGTCAGAGTAATGGGGACAACACAACACCGAAATCCAACAGTGTCGTACCGGGCGTCCCGCACGCCGTCGTTGCGCACAGCCGCGCGGACGTACCCCTGACCGTCGTAGAACGCCCCGCCGCGCAACACGCAAACGGCTTCGCCGTTTACAAAAGAGCGTTTTTTCCATTCTTCCGTGCCAACGGTTGGGTATGGATATTTACCACTTTCACTGCGCGTCCATTCCCACACATTGCCCACCATGTCCTCACAACCATAGGGGCTTGCCCCTTGCGGATAGATACCCGGCATCGTCACTTGCCCAATACTCCATTGGTAATTCAAGTGTTCGTCACTGATCTCATTACCCCACGGGTAACGCCGTTGCGGTTCGGGGTTATTTTCCAGACCGCCACGCGCTGCCTTTTCCCACTCAGCGTCATCTGGCAAAGTGATACATAAATCCCGCCCCAACAGGTTTTTGTCATGCAGATACCCTGTCAACCACTGGCAGAACTGCATAGCTTCAGCTTGTGATACCCAGACAACCGGGGTATTCGCAACACCACGTAAAGCATCTTCATCACCCACTTTGAAGCCTGTTGCATCAACAAATTGCCGGAACTGCGCCACCGTAACCGGGTATTTCGCCATCTGGTAAGCGTAGTTTAAGTCATATTCACCTGCTGGATTTTCTGACAAGATTGCTTCATCGTCCTCGTCGTATTTACCCTTGCCCATCCAGAACTTGCCTGCGGGGATTGGCACAAACGCCATGGCTTCAACCGTCATGATTTCAGTGCGAGGGTCGCCGATCACGACAAGGTAGCGACCGATGGCGGCGCGTTCCACGGCTGGCAGATGTGGGGTGATCAGCGCTTGCGGAAGTGCTGTACGGATGCGCTCAAAAATCGGCTTGTGGATGCGCCCAACCTGAGTAACATTCAGGTTGTCTGCCATGATTTCCGCCGCCAGACGCAAGCCCCATGCGGCATCTTGGGTCAAGCTATCCAATGCCTCCGGGTAGAGCGCATCGACCAAATCCCAGACAGGCCGGGGTTTGGCTTGCGCATCAATCCCGCCCGCCAGCAACACCACTTCACGCCAGCGGTCAGGGTCAGAGGTTCCCAGTTGCGCGGCGACTTCCTGCCATGACTGGCAATCTTCGTGCTCCTTGAACAGATCATCGGCTTCGAGTTGGAAGTAGGCAGCGGCAAGGTATTCCTGAAAACTACGGTGCGGGAAGGTGTAGACAGCATCCATTTCATTCGTGCCGCCCCGCTGGTAGAGGATGCCTACCCGGTCACGCAGGTAGTCGCACACTTCCCATGCGTCAACATTCTTGCCACCACTACGGGCGGCTTTGGTCAGTGCCAGAATCAGGTCGTCAGCAGAAATATCCGCTGTTTCCTGCTGCTGCGCATCCTGCAAGGCATGGGCGCGGAAAGCCAGGCGCTCCAGAATCCGGCGGATGGCCTCCTGCCCGATTTGCAGGAATTCGGCGAGGCTGTGCTGCGCCAATCTGCGGGCATCGTCGCAATCCTTGGCGTCGAAACGGGCTTTTTCCCACTTGTTTACCAGCAATTCCAACAGCTTTTCATACAGGTCAGCACGGCGTTCCGGCAATTCATGACGGTAGGCGTGCAGGTAAGCAATCAGGCTCAGCAACAACGGGCGTTTTGCCAGATCGTGCAACGACGACCGCCTTAACACTGCGGCTTGCAGTTTTGCACCCCGCGCTGCTGCCGCCTCCTGATCCAACGTGCCAAGGCTGGCATACCAACGCTGGATAAAGCGGATAATTTGCCCATCCGTAAACGGTGCAAGGTGGGAAACCGCAAACCCGCGTATGTGCCACTGCGGGTCACGGTAGGCATAGGGTCGGCAAGTGACCAGCAAGCGGCAATCCGCATAGCTTCTGGCGAAACCTTCAACACACTCAACCAGACGTTTACGCCGATCCCCCGCTTGTGGCACTTCATCCAGCCCATCGAACATCACCAGAACTTTACCGTCACGTAAACGCTGTTGCAGGATTTCAGCATAATTCTGGCAGTCGGTGCGTTCCAATTGGGTAAGCAGGAATGTCATCAGGTGGCAGACATCGCCTTTTTCCTGTTCCGCCGGGAAGTGGGCAGAAGCGGAAAAGTCCCGCAGGATGATGCGCACGGGTATCAACCCGTCATGTTCCCACGCCTGCCGGATTTCCCGCTGTTCGGGTTCGTCTTTGCCCTCAACCTTGATTTTTTCGGTTTGCGGATTGCCTTGCTCGTCAGGCAAGGGAGCCGTCAGCGTTTGCAGGTTGACGTGGGCACTCTGCAAGTTCTCCCCCGCCATACACAAGGTCAGGTAATTGACGAAAGCGCTCTTGCCACTGCCGGGGTCGCCGGTCAGTACCAGACATTGTTCCCGGTTCAACACCTCCAGCGCAGAAAGCAGTTTTTGCTGGCGTTCCTCCGGCTGCATGTCGCGTTGGGCTGCCGGGGTAGTGGTCAGCAGCGCGGTATACACCGCATCCAGTTCCAAACGCTGGCTGTTTTCGTCGCGCAAATCCATCAGGCTGAGCCATTCCAGCCCGGCGCAATCCTTCATCACGCGCTTGAGGTAGTGCTGTTCGCGCTGGAGCACGTTCTCGGCACTCAACACCGTGCCATTCACCGTGATGTTATTGACGGTAACATTGCTATCGGTAATGGACTCTGCGGCTACCGAACCATTTTCCGCATGTGGCATGGCTTACCCTTACTTGTTGAACGTATTGTTGATGGTAATGGTGGAACCTTGGGCAACACCCAGCGCAATGCTGCCATTGTCCGCCTTGATACTACCCTGCCCCAGTGCAGTAGCTGACGCCTGCGGACTGGAATGAATACCATCCAGCAACGGCGCATAACCCCGCGCCCGCAGTTCCGCCAATGGCGTGGTGAACCTGCCCGCCGCGAAGTTCATCAAATCACTGGCATTCTGGCTGATGTCGCGGATGATATTGAGCCTTTCATACTCTTTGCCAATCAGGGCAGGGTTGATGCCAACCAGCAAGGAGTTGGCGTTTTCATACTCAGCCAGCCAATACCGGACTACGCCAATCCGGTAGGCCATATCCTGCAAATCGCAGTCATCGGCGATGATGGGGTGGGTGCGCTCCTGAAAACCGCCTTTCTGCCATGTCCGTAGCAACTCATACATGCACCACGGCGACTGGAAATAAGACTTGCTGAAGATGGTGATGACATGCTCGCCGCCGGTCAGTTGATCCATGAACTGCTGGATAAGCTCGCCGTGTTTGATTTCGTTGTTATCGCGCAGCAAGCGGAGATGGGATGGGCAGTGTTTTTCGAGTTCGTCGACAATGCCCGTCGCTTGCTCGACACGCCATGAATAGGAGACAAATACCTTCGTTTTGTTCATGTCAGAGTTTCATCGTCCAGAGGTTTCAGAGGCCAGAGTAATGGGGACAACACAACACCGAAAACCAACGCTGTTGAAACGGAGGTCGCGCGAGAGGTCGTTGCGCACAGCCGCGCGGACGTTCCTCTGACCGTAGTAGAACGCCCCGCCGCGCAACACGCAAACGGCTCGGTCGCCGTTTGCAAAAGAGCGTTTCCGCCACTCTTCCGTGCCAACGGCAGGGTATGGGTATTCGCCATATTCACTGCGTGTCCATTCCCAAACATTGCCTGCCATATCCTCACAGCCACACGGACTTTTTCCTTGCGGATAGACTCCCGGTGTCGTTACTTGTCCGATAGCCATGTTGTAGTTCAGGTGTTCATCCGTGATTTCGTTGCCCCACGGGTATTCCCGTTGTGGTTCAGGGTTGTTTTCCAGACCACCACGCGCTGCTTTCTCCCACTCAGCTTCATCCGGTAAGGTGACGCATAAATCTGGGGCTAACAGGTTTTGGTCGTGCAGGTGTTGGGTCAACCATTGGCAAAACTGCATGACCTCAATTTGGGAAACGTAAACAACAGGCGAATTGGCAACCCCACGCAAAGCGTTTTCATTACCCGCTTTGAATCCTGTCGCTGTCACAAACTGTCGGAACTGTGCCACCGTGACCGGATATTTCGCCATCAGATAACGGTAACTTACGTCGTATTTGCTCTTGTCCAGCCAGAACTTGCCTGCGGGGATTGGCACAAATTCCATGCTTTCAACCGTCATGATTTCAGGGCGCGGGTCGCCGATGGTGGCGAGGTAACGACCGATGGCGGCGCGTTCCACGGCTGGCAGATGTGGCGTGCTTAACGTCTGAGGCAACGCAGCGCGGATGCGCTCAAAAATAGGCTTATGGATACGCCCTACCTGATCCGGCTTGAGGTTTTCCGCCAAAATCTCACTTGCCAAGCGTAAACCCCAAGCATCCTCTTTGTTTAGTTCTGCCACCGCAACCGGATACAATGCCGCCAGCAAGTCCCAAACCGGGCGTGGGTTAGTTTGCGCATTAATACCGCCCGCCAACACAATCACTTCGCGCCAACGGTCAGGGTCGGTCTTGCCCAAATGCGCTGCCATTTCCTGCCATGTGCTGAAATCGGCATCGGTGGGAAACAAGGCATCCTCTTCCAAACGAAAATAGGATGCTGCCAGATATTCCTGAAAACTGCGGTGCGGGAAAGTGTAAACCGCATCCATTTCCGTTGCCCCGCCGCGTTGGTAAAGGATGCCCACCCGGTCACGCAAGTATTCACATAGACGCAACGGCTTAACATCGTTTCTACCAACTGCCGCTGCCACTGCCACCAACTGTGTGACCAGATCATTGGCAGCAATATCAGCAGTTTCTTTTTGCCCTGCGTCTTGCTTTTGGTGTGCCTGAAAAGCCAAGCGTTTCAGTACCAGCCGGATGCTTTCCTGCCCGATTTGCAGGTATTCCGCCAGACTGTGCTGCTCACATTTCAACGCATCCTCACTGTCATTGGCCTTGAACCGTGCCTTTTCCCACTCGTCAATCAGCAAATCCAGCAACTTTTCGTACAAATCAGCACGGCGTTCCGGCAATTCGTAGCGGTTAGCATCCAGATACGCAATCAAGCTCAACAACAACGGGCGTTCGCCCAGTTTGCGCAAGGAATCACGCCCTAACACCGCCCGTTGCAACCTACCCGCCCGTTGCGTGGCACTGTCAGCCGTAAACTCCGGCGAATGGCTGTACCACTGCTGGATAAAGCGGATAATTTGCCCTTGGTCGAAATTGGCCAGATGGCTTTCAGCAAAACCTGCCAGCTTCCATTCTGCTTTTTCGTAGGCATAAGGGCGGCACGTCACCAAGAAACGCGCTTTGTGGAACGATTTCACGAAAGCGTCGATGCAGCTAATCAGCCGTTTTCGGCGTTCGCCCGCGTGGGGCACTTCGTCCAACCCGTCGAACATGACCAAGGCTTCGCCTGTGCGCAAACGCCCTTCGAGTATCTTGGCATACCCCTCAAGGCAATTGTCTTGCAGGTGGTTGTGCAGGAAGTCCAGCACACAACGAGCATTCGCTGCTTTATCGCTGGCGGGGAAATAACGGGAGGCGGAAAAGTCCCGCAAGATGATGCGTATTGGAATCAGCGCATTGTGATCCCACGGCTGGCGCACTTCACGCGCTTCCTTGTCCTCTTTGCCCTCAACGTCTACCTCGACCGTTTGCGGATTACCCTCTTGATCCGGCAGAGGTGCAGTCAAGGCTTGCAGATTGGCGCGTTTATTGCCTAAGTTTTCCCCCGCCAGACACAAGGCAAGGTAACTGACGAACGCACTTTTGCCGCTGCCCGGTGTGCCAGTCAGCACCAGACGTTGCTGTTGGTTCAATATTTCCAGCGAGGACAATCGGCGTTGCTGCCTGTCGTTCAGCACTTCCTTTTCTTGTTCCAGGGTTGTGGTGAGTAACGGCGTGTAGACCGCATCCAAACCCATCACTGCTGTCTTTTCATCCTGCTTGCGCACCAGCCGCAGCCATTCCAGCCCCATGCAATCTTGCATCATGTACTCAAGGTACTGGTGTTCGTGCTGGCGGATGTCGTCTTCCGTCAATCCGCCACCTGTAGAATTGATGATCTGGATGACGCTGTTGTAGGCAAGCCCGACCGCTGCTGAGCCGTGTTGCGCTTGTGGCATGGCAATTTTTCCACACAGTGAATCATGCCGACATTATAGCCACAATAGAATCAGGTTATGTATAACAAACCAGCCACCCTACGCCTTGGCGTACATCGCCCGTAACACCACCACCACGAAAATGCCCCCGCCGATAATCGCAATCAGACCACCCAGCCCCATCATGCCCATCCCCAACACTTGCGGCAGGTTTTCCAGCGCTTGCGCCGCCCCGGCTGTCTTGCGCTGTACCCCGTAGCCACCCGACCACGCCAAGCCCAAAATGTGCATCAACTGCCCACCGCCGTAAATGTAGGGTTGCCAAGCCGCCCAGCGAGAAGTCGCAGCACGGAAACCCAGTTTCGGCAGCAGGTAATACGTCACCCCCATGAAAGCCAGCGTCACCCCAACAATCGAGCCGTGGTAATGCGCCGGAATCACCACATTCGCCCCATGGATCAGGAAACCGATCACCCCACCCGCTGCAAACAGCAGGATGGAAGCATTCAGGGCATGACGCAACGGGCGCAAACCGTCATCCGTTACCCGTGCTGCCCGCAAGACTGCTACGACCACGACCACACCCAGCGGCACTGACAGTAAGCCGCCGTATTTCATCAAATGGGTAAATGCCGCGCGGTGTTCTGCCGACATGACATCGAATTGCCAGTAAATCAACGGCACTGCCACAACCGGCAACGCCACCAAACCCAGCAAGCCTTTGGCAACCGCAGGCGCAAGGCGCAGGCTAATACCGCTGGCTTGCGCCAACCACAACCACGCCACTAACAGCAGCAGGGTATGGGTAAATTGCAACACATGCCCACCGCCCCAGAACAACACTTCGTAGAACCCCTGCCCACTGGCTGAAGCAGGTATCTGAATAGCCGTGACCAACAACGCTAGTACCGCTGCTGCTGCCACCAGAATACTCAGGTAAATCCCAAAAGCTGGCGCAGTCTCATGCCGCGCCACCATCAAGGAACGAATGATCAACCAAGTGAAACCGCCCCCAAACACCGCCAGCCCACTCAGGAATACCGGCTGTTGCAATACCGGCACATAATTATTCAACAGCGGATGCCCATCACCCGTGAATGGTGACACCACGATCAATAACGTGCCGATAACCGTGACCACCAGAATGCTGTTATCCCACCACTGCGTAGCAAGCTGGCTATTGGCAGTCCACAACACCCCGGCAAAAGCCAGAAACCACACCAGCACCGACAGCACCACATGCACCACCAGTGCGGTGTGGAAAAAATCCAGCCAGGGAATCACATCCTGCACCGCAGGCGTGCGTGACATCACCAGCAACAGGGAAAAAATCCCCGCTGCCAGCAAGGCAAAAATACCGAGTTTCAACCAGCCCGCCGCGAGGGTGCGGGCGGAGCCTTGCGGGTCGGGCAGGATAAAGTGTGATGGCATCAGAGAACACCTTGGATAGTTTGGGTTGCCTGAAGTATATGCCCTGCCCAGCCCGCTGGAGAGGTCTTTTTACTCGTCACCCCAGCACTCGTCACAGAAATCACCCATGTCAGCCGAATAATAATCGCCACCCCCATAGGAATAATCGACGTAACCATTATCGTAGCCGCCATCGTCGTAGTAATAGTCAGGCTGACTATAGCCACCACTGCCGTAACCACTATTGTTGTAACTGTCGAACATGGCAGCCTGCCCTTGCAGGTTGGCATACCACATGGCAGAACCGCCACCGAACATGTTGGTGCTTTCTGCTGCTGCCGTGCCCCAGGTCAAGGCTGTACCAAGCAACGCAACTGCAATACTGGTCTTTTTCATGAGATTTACTCCTTGTGCAATGTAGTTGGGGTCTTCCCAACCAGCATTACGCCAAGCCAGCCACAACGGGGTTAAACCACTTGCAAAAAACTACAGATTTTTCAGTTTGTCGATGGCCTTGTCTGCATCAAATACCCCAGTACCACTGCTCTTACCAACGGAAGCGGGACGCTTGCCCGCACTTTTGCCAGCACTTTTACTGTTGCTGGGCACTGCGCCGGAGCGCTGGTGACAACTGTTGTCATAACGGCAACTGCCCACATCCTTGGGAATCTGCACATAGTGGCGTGGCGCTATCGGGCGCGAACGGAACGGATGGCTGGCATTGCACCCCACCAGACTGACGGTCAGCAGCAAGACGCTGATCATGATGCTTGTCTTTTGCATGAGAAAAAACTCCTAGTCGATTTTCGCCAAATCCTTTGTCAGGTCGGTATCTGACAGGGGCTGATCCGTACACAAACGCTGGGTATGCCGGAAAATCAGCCCCAGATTGCCCTGCCCGGTCACGCGGCTACCACCCGCCAGCAAGGCTGCCGCATCCGCCCGGAACGGGCACAACACCTGTACCTGCTCACGGTAGCGGGCAAGCCGCTGCGCGTGTTCATCCACCACCCGCTGGTTCTTGGCAGTGCGTTCTTCCACCAGCCGCTCAAATTCCTCACGGTTGCCCTTGAACTTGTCCGCCTGTTCACTTTGTTTACGCAGCCGCCTGATTTCGCCCAGATTGGTTTGGGCTGTCTTGTAACCCTCCAGCCCATCGCGGATCGCCACTGCCGTACCAAGCGCATCCCGGACAGCGGCTTCAATCTTTTTTGCCGGATCAATCACCACAGCTTCGCGGATACTGGCAGGCATAACCTTGGGTTCGGCAACTAGCGGAGTGGGTTCCGCCGGAGGTGCAGGTGTCACCGATGCCTGCACCGGCAAAGTTGCTGCCGTTGGCATCACTTGCGCATACCACAACATGCCCACCCCCAACAGCAACATGGCACTGAGCAACAGGATTCCCCATTGCCGCCGCTTGCCAACCGGCTGACTGAAACGTGGCAACCGCGCTGCACTGGTGGCAACACCTGGTGCAGACTTCACCCGTAGGGCTTGCAGGGCAAGTGTTGGGGAGGTTTCCGGCGCATCTACCGCATAAAACTGCTCCCGCCACAGCGCAATGGAAGCGGGTCGCGCCTCAACCTGCACCTGCAAACCCCAGTCAATCGCTGCCAGCAACGCCGGGGAATACGTTCCTTGCACCTGTTGCGCCGTCAGCAGAGCGGGCGCAGCCGGGATCATCCGCCCCAGCGCATCCGGTGGAATGCTGCCGGTCACACAGCGGTACATCACGGCTGCCAGTGCGTAAATATCCGTCCACGCCCCCTGCTTGCCCGTCGCGGTGTATTGCTCGAATGGCGAATACCCCGGCGTAATGATCGCGGTCATGCTCTGGCTTTTGTGTTCCAGTGCTTGCCGTGCTGCACCGAAATCAATCAGCACCGGCTGGCCTTCCGCATTGATCAGGATGTTGGCGGGCTTGAGGTCGCGGTGAATGATCCCCCTGGCATGTACTTTTTCCAGCGCATCCAGCAAGGGCAGGATCATCGCCTCAAGCTGTGCCTCGCTCAGGGTCTGGCGCTGGTCAAGGTAATCCTGCAAGCTCAGCGCCCCGGCGTATTCCATCACCATGTAGCCGGTATTGTTGGCATTGAAATGGCGCAACACCGACACGATGTTGGGGTGCTGGCGAAATTCGGCCAGAGCGCGTGCTTCGGCAAGGAAGCGTTCCAGCCCCCAGCGGAAGGTTGCCTCTTCCCTAGGGTTGGTAGCCACCACCGTGTTGCCGGACAAGCGCACCGCGCAAGCGGCTGGCAAATATTCCTTGATGACCACCCGCTGCGCCAGCGCATGATCCTGCGCCAGATAAACCACCCCGAACCCGCCACTGCCGAGCACATCCAGCACCTCGTATTCGTGCAGGTAAGTACCGATGGGTAATGCTTGCCGATGCTGCATGGTCATCACTCCCTTGCTTCCTGATCAGGCTTTGCAGAACAGGAACTTGACCTCACCGATTTTCACAATGTCGTTGGCAGACAGCCGATGGGTACGGTGTGAAACCAGCCGCTGCCCGTTCAGGCTCGTGCCATTGGTGGTGTTTTCGTCTTCCAGCAGCCAGCCATCCTGCTCACGGCGCAAGCTGACATGCCGCCGGGACACGGAATCATCCGCAATGGCGTAATCATTCATGCTGGCAGAACGCCCGATGTGGATGCTGTCCCGATCCAGGGCGAAGCGCAGGTTTTCATGACCATCCAGCCCTTGCAGGACATAGCCCCCCGTTGCCAGCGGTGGCTTGACGGGCGGAACTGCCCCCACGGGTGCGGCAACCGCCTGTGGTTTGCTCAGTGCTGTCGGCTTGTTCAGGAACAGGATTGCCAACCCTGCCAGTGCCAGCACCACCAGCCCCACCGCTGCCACCGTCAACCACGGAAAGCTGTTGCCGTTACCCTCGGTGAGCTTGGCAGCATCCGTGCTTCCGCTAGCGGCTGTTGGGGTGGCAACACTACCCGTTGCGGTGGTTGCGCACTGCCCATCCCCTGTATCGTACTGAATGCTGTTTTCCGACAGGAAATCCGCCAGTTCCACCACGTTCAACGCCTTGTTGACGGTATTGCCATCGCTGGTATCAATCTGGGTGTTGACCCCGATCACATTGGCACATTCATTCAGCAAGGGGCCACCGCTGTTGCCGTGGTTGACGGCAGCGGAATGGTGCAGGATGTTGACTTCGGCACTCTTATTGCCCCATTCCTTGGTGCGGGTGGTCTTGTTGATGATGCCGCTGCTGACTGTTGATGAAATGAAATCGTTTTCCACCTGCTCGCGGGAATCGGAAGCCTCATCCGCCACACCGGGAAAACCGATCGCCCAGGCATTCTGTGCCACCTCAACCGGCTTGCCCTTGAACAGTTTCAGGGGTGTGCGTTTGCTCAGGGTAGGTACTTCCAGAATCGCCAGATCCAGCGCGGTGGATTTGGCAATGATCCGCGCCACCTTGCTGCTGTGTTCGCCGATCCCGCCATCGGCAACCATGATGTCATCCGGCTGCGCCTTTTCCACCACATGCAGGTTGGTAACGACGTGTTTATAGCCATCGACCACAAAGCCCGTGCCGGTGGTAACACTGGTTTTCTTGCCGTTGGCAACGAAAGCTACAATCCGCACCACACTGCCTTGTGCGTCCTTGATGGCTTCACCGGTAGCCGACAGGGCAGGTGTTACCAGTGATGTCAGCAGCACACACGCTGCCATGAAATGCCTGAACATGATTGCAAACCTCTCTTGTAAACGTTTCATCCAATGATCCTTGCCCGTATCAGTGCGGAAGTTGCCCTGCCGGGGGTTGGGTGGCAGGTGGCAATTCCGGCAGACCGGGTACGTTGGGCACTGCGGGGGGCACTGCGGGGGGCGTAACTGGCGCTGGTTGCACTTGTTTCATACGCTCTTCACGCAAACGACGTTTGGCGGCTTCCTCTTCGGCCTGGGCCTGCTGGGCGCGGCTTTCGGCACGCCGCACCTTGGCCTTGGCTTCGGCTTCAGCTTTTTGCGCGGCTTCCCGCTGTTTTTCAGCTTCGGTTAGTGCCTGTTGTGCTGCATCCATCTGGGCTTTGAGGGCAGCTTCGGTTGCCTGCTGTTTTTGCCGGGCGGCTTCGGCCTGTTGCTGCATGGTCAGGTTGGCTGCCTGTGCTGCGGCATTGCTGGCTTGCAGGTGGTGGAACAGATAAGCGATTCCGCCCATTGCCCCCAGTACCAGCGACACACCCAGCACCACCGGCAACAGCGCCCGGCGTGGGGTTTTGCCCGGTACTTTCCTGATGACAACCACGCTGGTGTTGTCCTGGGCGGGTTGCTGGCGGGCAAGCACCGCCTGTACCAGCCGGTCAGCCAGCGCTTGCGCAGACAAGGCAGGGTCAAGCAAGGCCGCCAGTTGCGCCTGTTCCAGTGTCAGCAAACCGTCGCTGGCCAGGATCAGCAATTCCCCGGCGGCAAACCGCTGGTGCTGGCAATCGGTTTCATGCAGCTTGTCCAGCCCCAGCGCACTGGTGAGGGCATGGGGTTCTTCCACCGCTGCATATTCGGTTTGCGAAATACGCCCTGCTGCCAGCAACTGGCGGAAACGTTCACTCACGGTGTGCAGGCGGTTTAACTGCTGCAATCCGGCAGGGCGGGCAAAGCGGTACAACAGGGAATCGCCCACGCTCAGCCAGTGCAGTTCCTCACCTTGCACATGCACCGCCAGCAGGGTTGCGCCCATACCGTGCAATTCCTTGTGAGCACGCGCCTGTGCTTCCAGTTGCTGGTTGGTGCGCAGCAAGGCCGCTTGCAAACGTTGGGAAATACTGCCTGCACTTGCAGAAAAAGATTCGCCAAACAGCCGCACCGCCATTTCACTGGCAACTGCACCACCGGCATGACCACCCATGCCATCCGCCAACACTGCCAGCACGGAACCATCCGGGTAGTGGCGCACCCCCAGATGGTCTTCCTGCTGCTGGCGCTGCCCCTGATCCGAGGCATAACCCGTGTCGAAAACGCTGTGCTGCTGGCTGCTCATGCCCGTCCCCCGTTACGCAAGGTCGTTCCAGTCAAACTGGCTACCGCACAGCGCCATGAACTTCAGGGTCGTGTCACCCAACTGGATGCACTGCCCATGTTCCAGCACCAGCGGAGCCAACACCGGCAATACACTGCCATCCAGGGTTTGCAGGTAGGTCAGGTTGACGCCCCCGCCATTTTGCAGATAAAACACCCGCCCCTTGGGTTCGTAGGTAATCAGGGCATGGTTTTCGCGGGAAATCTGCCGGTCGCCGAAATCCAGGCAAACCCGCTGGCTGGCAGCCCGCCCCAGTGCATTGGTTCCGTAACCCAGCGGCAAGGACTTGCCCTTGCCTGCCCCCTGAATCACCACCACCCAGCCAACCACCGGGTCATGCATGAAATCCTGCCCGCTCGTGCCCTCCCTGTCGGCTACAACCCCATGCGCCAGGACAGTCAGACCGGCAGCATCCGCAGGCGCAACCACCGCCCCCTCACCATAAAAAACGGTTTTCTGGCGGAAGGAATCGCCCTGCCCACTGCCCTGCCCCGCAGGTTTGGGGCTGACATCATCAAACAGGTTTTTGGCAGGCTGCTGCTTTGCCGCTTTGCTACTCACCAGCACGGTGGGGGTATTGTCTGACTGGGACATGGAAACACTCCTTGCATTACATTTGCTGAATGACCAGCAGAATCACTGTTCTTGTCAGTGAATACGCCAAATCTCGATAAACGGGGTTAAATCACTTAAAATAAAATCACGTCGCTTGATTATAGATGTAAAAACTAATCACCCATGCCACGCAATAAAGAGAAAAGTTTTATGGCAATAAAACAATTAAAAATAATTATCTATATTTTCTGCTGCTTGTGGTCTTTCAATGCCAATGCCGCCATCACAGCCAATGAAATCAATGAACTGATTAATTTCACCACCCAGCAAAGCCGCTTGTGCCTGCAAGCCCAACAGGCTGGCGATTACGCAAAAGCCTTGCAAATCAGCACCACCAATGAAACAAAATTGCTCGAAGCCATAAACAACCTGAACGGATTAACCAAGGGCAATGATCATGATAAGTTTTTGGCACAGTTAAACTATGCACTAAGTCTTGTTTATCACCAGCAAGGAACCAGTTATTCAGCCCAAGGCACAACCTATAAATTCCAGAGTGAATATGGCCAAGCCACCCCATTACTGAAAAACAGCGCCCGGTTAATGCTGAAAAGCTGGGAACTGTTACAAGCCAATGCCCCGCTCATCGGGCAAGCAGTTGACCCACAACTGGGAATGCTGGCGATGTCCAGCTTGCTGGATGTAGCGGAAACCTACCAGTTGCAAGGGCAACAACAGGCTGCCAGCCCCTTGCTGACACAAGCCAGCCAACTGCTGGAACAAACAACCCTGCCCTTTGCCAGCCAGTGGACATACCGTATCAACCTTGCCAGCCGTTACCAGCAGCAAGGCGACTACCCACAGGCAGAAAACCTGTTACAGGGCATTATCCAGCACAGCACGACCGAAGCTGCCAACCTGCCGATAACACTGGTTTACCTTGCCCAACTGTATCAGGAACAGCAACGTTACCCGGAAGCCGAACAGCAATTCCTGCGCAGTCTGGCACTGGATCGTGCCAACCCACCGTCGCAGGATGCCCCAGCCGCCCTGATCCCGCTGGCATCCCTGTATGTGCAGCAGCAAGCCTATGCCAAAGCCGAACCCCTGTTGCAGGAAGCCCTGCACGCACTGGAACAGCAAACACCCGCCACTGCCAGTGGCTTTGCCCAATCCCTGCGTTCCGTGACTTACCTGGCCACCCGCGAAATGCTCGCCAACACCTTGCTGGAATCCGGCAAGCAGACCGCCGCCCGCGAACTGCTGCTGCAAACCATTCACATGCCGCACAACCTGTTGCCACCGGTCAGCCCCGGCAGCAAGGCCCGCAGCCTGGAAAGCATGGCAGCCTTGCATGAAAAGCGTCAGGAAATCCCTGCTGCCCTCGACTGGCTGCGACAGGCACGCGAGCAATATCTGGCACACCCCACCGATGACCGTGAGCAAGCCGCGCAATTCCGCTGGCTGGCACGTCGCCAGCTATGGCTGCTGCATCTGGGCATGGCTTACCGGCAATTGCCTGTTGATACTAGCCTGCCCGAGGTATTCCAGGCCATGCAACAGGCACATGGCGAACAGCGTACCCAGGCATTGCGCCAGACTGCCCTGCGTCTCAGTGCCAATAACCCAGACAACCGGGCACGCCTGCAAACCTTGTGGAACCTGCAAACCCGCCTTAGCCAGCTTGACCAGCAATACGCGGAAACACTTGCCAACCCTGCCGCTACCAGCACTGACAGCGAACAACTGCATCAGGCCATGCAGCAAACCAGCCATGCCATCCAGCAACAGGATGCGCAACTGCGCGAAACCTTCCCCGCTTACACACCGTTGCTCAGCCCTGTGCCGCTCACGCTGACACAAGTACAAGCCTTGCTCAAACCGGATGAAGCCCTGCTGGTCTGGACATTGAGTGACCGCGCAGCAAAATCCTGGCTACTGGTCATCCGACCCGCGCACGCCCCCAAACTGCACGCACTGGACATCAACCAAAGCGTGTTGCAAACCACCCTGACCGATCCCGCCAATGGCCTGCTGGCAGCCCTTGCCGATCCGCAACAGCCTTTCAACCTGTCAGCCGCCCACGGCCTGTACCAGACCCTGTTTGCCCCGGCTGCCGACGACCTGAACGGCGTCAAACACATCTTTGCCGTACCGGACGGTGCATTGCAAAACCTGCCCTTGCAGGTACTGGTGAAAACTCCACCCACAGTCACCCAGGGGCGTGATGCTTATGCGCAAGCAGACTGGCTGGCAAATCACCATGCATTTTCCTATCTGCCTGCTGTCCATGCGCTGGCAGACTTGCGCAAGACACCTGCCCAAACGGCAACCACCACGGAACCGCCAACCTTCATCGGTTTCGGCGATCCCCTGCTACAAGGTTCCAGCACCAGCCAGGATGACGACTGGCTGGCGCAACTGGGCGCACAACTGACCCATGGCGCTGACGGTTTGCAATATTTCGGCAACCCTGCCCTGCTGGCTACCAGCTTGCCTGCCTTGCCGGAAACCGCCAGTGAATTGCGGCAGATTGCCCTGAGCCTGCACGCTGACCCTGACACTGCCCTGTTTTTGCGGGAAAACGCGACGGAAAGCAGGCTCAGGCAACTGGCCCGCGATGGCGTATTACAGCGCAGCCGTATCCTCAGTTTTGCCAGCCATGCGCTATTACCGCCCGACCATGCCACCGACACAGCCCTGAGCCGCATGGAACCGGGACTGGTGCTGACCCCTCCCGCCACCGGCACACCTGAAGATGACGGTTATCTGAGTGTGAGTGACATTGCCGGGCTGGAACTTCAGGCTGACTGGGTACTGCTGTCGGCCTGCAATACCGGCGTCCTGCAAGACCGGGATACCCACAACGGCTTGTCGGCACTTGCCAAAGCCTTTTTTGTGGCGGGCGCAAAAAGCGTGCTGGCCTCACACTGGTCGGTGAATTCGCAAGCCACCGAACGGCTGATGACGCAACTGTTCCACAACTTGCAGCAACCCGCAGGCATCAGCCGCGCCGAAGCCTTGCGCCAGACCATGCAAACCCTGAGCAAACAGACGGATGAATGCGGCTGGCGCTGCTGGCTGGGCTGGCAGGAAGCCGCCCAACCCGCCCACCCGGCTTACTGGGCGGCGTTCGTCCTTTACGGGGAAGGCGGGGGCTGATAGTTCGGGTACAGCAGCCCGAATGCCTGCAATTCCTGCCGCGCCTGCGCCACCTTGCCCTGCCGCAACAAATCGGCAATCACCCCCAGCCATTGCTGTGGATTTTGCCGGATGCTGGCATCCACTGGCGTGTTCGCAGGTGCAACCGGGGCAACAGGCAGGGAATGCCCTCGGGTCAGGTCATCACTGGCGGGTGGCAACCACAGGCTGGGCAACAAGCCCCCCAGTAACACCCCCGCCAGCAGGGTAGCAGGCAACAGCAGCCACGGGCGCGGCAACCAGCGTTGCCACCAGGCTTGCTGGCTGGATATTGCGGGTTGTGCCTGACAGGGCGGCAAGGTATCCAGCAAACGCACCCGCGCCGTCTCACTCAGGGTGGCATCACGCAACAATGTCTGTTCCGCAGCCTGCAAACCGGCTTGTTCCCCGGCAGGCAGGCTGCGCAAATCACTGGCAAGCTGCTGCTGGAAATCCTCATCCAGCAAGGCCGCCCGGTACAAGGCACGCAATTCCTGCTCGAATGCCTGATCGTCATTCTGCCCGTTGGGTGTGTCGGTACTCATGGGTTCCACGCCTCCTGCATGTCCGCTGCCTGTTCGCCCCCTGCCACCAGCAACCGTTTAAGTTTGTTTTTGGCGTAACGCAGGTGGGATTTCACGGTTTCTTCCTTTTCCTGCATGTGGCTGGCGATGTCCTTCAGGGAATAACCGCCCAGTTGCAGGCTCAGCGCTAGCCGCTGCTTGTCCGGCAAGGCCGTCATGGCCTGCTTGAATGCGCCCAGCCGCTGTTCCTCGCTACGGGTGGATTCGAGCAGTTCCAGCACGCGGGCTGGGTCGGCCTCGCCATCCGCCAGCTCAGCAGGCTGGTGGTATTCCTCTGCGTATTCAACCTGTTCGCCGGGGTTGCGCTTCTGGCGGGTGCTGCTGCGGTAATCATCAATTGCCTGATGGCGGGCAATGGCGCACACAAACCCCCAGAAAGTCCCGGCCTGTAGCGGCTTGCCACAATACTGCACCAGTTTCATCCAGGTGTTTTGCACACAATCCTCCGCTGCATCCTGATCACTGTAAATGCAACTGCGCCGCACGTATTGCAGCAAGCGGTTGCCAAACAGGTTGACCAATTCAATACCAGCCCGCCGTTCTCCCCGGCAAAACTGCTCATACAATTGCCTGCAATAGGCATCGGAAACGTTATCGTGATACATCCTTATACGCTCTGACTGGCACAACAGGGTTAAACGGCTTACAGCAAACCATGTTGCTGCAAATGGCGGAACAGCTCAATGCGGTTGCCGGTCTGGGTTTTCTGGTAAATGGTGCGGATATGCGCCTCCACCGTGCGGTGCGAGCCGATTTCCAGTTGTTTGGCAATCATACCCGCCTGCTGACCGTTGGCCCACAACTTGGCAATCTGGAGCTGGTGCGCCGTCAGTGGAATATCCACAGGCTCTCCGACCTGTTCCGCCGTCTGCACAGCTACAGGCTCGGGCGCTGGCAAGGGTTCTGCACCGGCAGCCGCTTTCGCACGCAACTGGCGGCGTACCCTGCCCCACAGGCGCAAGGTCAGCAGCAAGGCCACCCCGACCGCCAGCAGGCTGAGCAGGGAACGCGCCATGAACAGGTGATCACCCCGCGCCAGCCATTGCAGACTGCGTACAAAACCATCGTTTGCCGGTTGCAGGGCTGCCGCTGCCGCCGTGCCAGCCGCCGACTCCAGCCAAGTGTTGACCGTTTGGGTCAGTTGCTGGTCGTTGTACACCACCACTGCGTATTCCTCGCGGGAAAAGCCGTACAGGGGCGGCTCAATGCTGTAGTGTTCGCGCTGTCCGCTGGGAATTTCATCCGGGTTGTTGAGCATACTGTCGAGCAGGATTTCGTCACTGGCGTAAGCATCCAGTGCATCGGCAGCCTCCAGTGGTTGCAACAGGCGCTCTACCGCTTCCTTGCGGCTGGCAAGTGCGACGATTTGTGCGTTGGCAAACACGCCTTCGATCACGGTGCTGGTGACGGGGCTGCCCGCCTGGGCGGATTTCAACACCCCGATTCTGAGGGTTGCTGGTTGCGTGTACAAGGCTGCCAGCCGCTCGCTCCTGACCAGCAGTTTGGTGGAAGTGACCGCGAACGCTTGGGAAAACTCGCCCTTGAACGCACCATCAGTGGCTTGCAGAGTAGCGGCCCGTGCCAGGGTGCGCGAATGCGGGCCACACTCCAGACCGGGCTTGCCTGCCAACGACTGTGCAAACGGGGTAAAACGGGTATCAAACCACTGCTCGACTTCACGGATTTGGTAGCCTTCCGCCTGCAAATGCTCGCGCAAGGCTGCACAGAAACCATCCGTCCCCGCATTTTTGCCCTGCACGATACGCGGGTAGCTGACCGGACGACCATCCATGCTGTAACCGAACACGATTTCAGCGCCTGCCTGAGTATTTGTCAGACTGACACTCAAGGCCATTCCCGCCAGCATGACCATGATCCGTTTACCCATAAATACACGCACTCCCGCCAGATTGTCATTATCTGGCAGGAGTTTAGCTTATCTGCGGGCAATGCGGTCAACCACCGTCATGAAACTGTTTTGGTTTAATGATGAAATGGTTACGGAACAATAATCACATGAGACATGACATTGTAGGTGTACTGGGTGATGGTGTCCGCGCCGTTCAGCTTGGGCGGGGTGTAATGGTCGGTCTGGTCGCCTGCGGTGTAGTGGAATACATGCGCAGTGATCAATTTATCACCTTGAAAGTCCTAGCGGCAGCCCTTTAATGGTTTCACCGGCAAAAGCTACCTTTTTCCCTTCTTGGCTTCTGATCGCATTCGATATAACCACATACCTAGCAGTAGTGGCATCATAAACGATAAAACAGGGTGAGCATGAGAAGGAGCGAATTTTACTACTATTCCCAATGGGAAAAAAACCAGAAATATTGCCAGCAATGAAATGCACAGACCTATAAATAAACTTATCAAGCCGCCAATAGTAGTTGGGATCTGCAATCTAGACAGAAAATTATAAGAAAGATCAGTTGCTATGCGAAATGACAACCAAAATGAACCAGGTAGCAGATAGCCGGTAATAATGCCAAACAATATCCCTGGCAAGAATATAACTCTTTCAAACACAATAATTTCCAAAATAGTTACCTACTCTCAGGTTTTAGGGTTGATTTACATTTCCCACTGTTGACCCTATCAACCCCTGCACAAAACTACCCACGCCAACATTAGCTGTCGCGCCCCAAGACCGCAACAGCAGGGAAGTGTTGCAGCAGGTAGTGGATGAATTGCTACATATCCCGATAAAGATAGGACATATTCAAAGTCTGAGTTTGAAATTACTCGGTGAGTATATTACAAATCGTACAACTGCTGCGCACCTTCCGTCACAATCCGCTGCGCCCAATGGGGCTTCATTTTCATATCCGCAGCCCGTTCCAGATACAGTGCAGGTCGTGCCAGCATATCTGCCAGTGATTTCAGCAATGCCTTGCGGGGAATACTGCCGTATTGCCGTTCGGCTTCTTGCCATGCAGCTTGCGGAATTTCACCCCATGCCAAATACATCGCCACCAAGTCGAAGACATCCTTGAACGGTGAGGCAAGCGCACGGTCAGCATTCGCCAACAGCTTGGTCATGAAACAGGATTCGCGTGACAAGTAGGGCAGCGGAAACAAGTTCGGATCAGCACCCGCCACCAGCCGGTATTCATCACAACTGACGATTTCGAGTTTGACCAGTGAATCATCCAGCTTCAGAAACGTTCTGACGGCGTAACGATCTGCGCGAATTTCACGTACATAATCAAACTCTTGCCTGACCAATGCGCCGAGGGAAAGATTTGTCACTTGTTCACGCACGGCACGGTAGGCATCCTTGTTTGGACACAGCAAATCAATATCAACCGATTCGCGGTATTCATCCAATTCCAAGGCAATGCGTGTCCCGCCACCGAAACAAATAGCATGTTGGGCAAAAAAATCAGCATCGAACTGCGCCAATGCGGTCATGATCAGGCGGTGATGGGGTAGTTGATAATCAGGCATGGTGTGTCACCCCAAACGCTGGAAGGAAAATGCCTTGCCCCACCGTGCGGGTCAGTTCTTTGATCAGATATTGCTCATCGTCACTTAGGTTCTGCGCTTGCACGAAGCCCCAGCGTTCTTCATACACGCGGAAGGCAAATTCAGGGTCTACTGTTTCGCAATGGACATCCCACAGCAACTTGTCGAGTTCCGGGTAGAGCTTACGGTTGATGGTGGTTGGCATGGCGGCAGTCCTGCTTTGCTGGTGTTTTCATAAGGATAGTATCAAAACGGATGGCGCGGATGCGGGCAAGCAATTCGTCGAAATAGTTGCCACCGCCGCGTTTGAGGCGTTCGTCGTCCAATGTAAAACCCACGTCCAGGTTGAAGTGTTTCACCTGATAGGTTTTGCCGTCGGCGGCAGTTGTTGCAAAATTTGCAATAACTGAATCCCGCACCAGTTCGTCTTCTGCAAAGATGTTGCGGATGTGGCGGGAAATCACCGACTTGTCGCGCTGGAACAGGTTGCTCATGTCGGTGAGGGATAGCCACACGGTTTCGTCTTGCAGGCGGACTTCGAGGCGGGTTTGTCCGTCGGGAGTTTGGTAGAGGAGGAATGTTGTATTTTTTCCGTCTATGATATTCACCAAATTATTCCGAAGTAGGATATTTTTGCTTTACTTGATTAGTTTTAGAATTGGCTTATTTCCTTTGCTGGAAACAGTCTTTTTTTCATTCAAGCTTATGGTTGTGCCAATAAAAGCCAAGCTGAAGACTAATTGCTCCAGCTCTCTTGTTGGGATATTTAGCTCTTTAGCAATGTCATTCTTTTTTATACCATCTTCTCTTAGCGCGAGAAATATTTTACTAAGAACTTGAGATGTTTCTCTTTCAATGCTATCTGGCTCTCTTTTAAAAAAGCCGCGTTGTGATGCTTGAATGCTTAAACTTCGATAAGTCCATTCCGAAATTATATTTAGGTCATAAACTCTTCTTACAAGTGCTGCAACAGAGACTTTCCAGTATTTTTTTAGAACAATGGCATCCTCTAAGGTAAAAACGCTTTTTGCATGTGTGCGAATAGTGTTTTCAGGCATCAAAAATGCAGAGGCAAACTTATCAGCTTCTGCTTCAGCCTCTCTTCCATTAGGCCCTCCATGCTTATGTAAAACTAAGTGACCTAATTCGTGTGCAGCATCAAACCTACTACGTTCAGATGACTTGAAGGTATTCAAGAAAATAAACGGAATTTCGTTTTTCCAGAATGAAAAAGCATCAACCTCTTTATTATTTTCTGAAAGAGAAAATACTCTTATCCCTTTTGATTCAAGTAAATGAATCATATTGCCGATAGACAAATCTCCAATACCCCATTGTCTACGTAAAACACTAGCGGCTGTTTCAGGAGAGTGAATTCTCAAATCTTCTAATTGAGAGCTAGGCAGTGTAAATTTACTTTCTAACCATTCATTGAACAAAAGAGCAAGGCTGCCAGCACTCAAAGCAGCATCGCGTATGGATGCAGTCATGCCTTTCATAGAACGAAAGCTAACCCATGCAGCATCTAACTCTTCAACATCGTTCCCACAAAAAAAATCTATTGGATAGCCAAGTGAGTTAGATATTTTTTCAGCAGTGGTATAGGGTATAATTTCAGCATGTCCATTTTCATAGTTGGAAATCATTCTTGCAGTCATACCAATATCTTCCGCAAGAGCTTTGATACTCATGCGATTTCTGCGTCTCGCCAATTTAAGCCTGAGGGGATTTAATGAAATATTACTCATAACTTCTTTGAAATTGCAATATTTACTGGGTCCGTGTAGTTCGGTGGAGGTTCAGGTAAATAATGGGAATTAGCTATTTTTACCGGATTAAAAACCAAGCGAATTTCCCATTCTGACGCTCTAATTCTGCCATTATCATATGATTCAAATTTCGTTGGAAGTGACAGCTCAAATCGTATTTCTTGTTGCGATCTATCAAAATAATGCAGTAAAACCCATGTTTGAAATAATATGTCCCCAGAGTTCTTTATTGAGAAATTGTTATCGAATTCCGAGATGCTAAATTGCTTATTGCTTTGAATATACTCCCTTGTTTTTTTACCTTTGGTGTTTTTGGTTGAGGGTGATGTGGGAGTTCCTGTACTTCTGTTTCCTATAGCTTGAATGATAGAGACATTATTGGCGGGATTAAAAACTGTTTCCAATCCAGACAAATTACCCTTTTCCCAACCTTTTGGTAGAAGAGCCTTACGTAGTTCCCTGACTATTGCGAAATAAGCATACGTCCCTGGTGCAGTTGTTGGTTCATCCTTATCTGCACTCATGCGGTCAATATGGCTTCTTTCTATAACATTGATCAATATTTCAACATCAAGGTCAAGCTTTTGCAGGTAACCTTGTACGCTTTGTTCATTTTCTTTAACTAATAAGGTAGCAGACATCACATCTCTCTTTGAATGGTTATGACTTCCTTTTTTTTACCACGAACGAGGAATAAAAACAAGAAATGAATCCTAATTCAGGTCTAACCTCAATGCTAGGTATACCCCAGCGCCAGTTTTGCACTCTTCACCCCATACAACGCCAACACATCCCGCAACCACAACCGACACCCTTGTTCCGTAACACTATGATCCGCCGAGCAATCCACCTGCCATTGCCGCAGTACATACCCCGCCATCGCCGCCCGCAGTTTCAGATGCAGCACCCCATCAACCATGCCGTAGTCGCGTTCGGTGATGTCGGGGTGCGGACGGTCAGGGTGCGGCACGATGTCGAGTTCGACAATGCGATTCCACTGGATGTCTTGCGCGGGGAGTTCGTGTTTGGCGGGGTTGCCATCCAGCAGTTCGGTGGATTCCATGCGCGTAAACACAAAATCGCGGAACTCACCGGATTTGCGATCAAAAGCGCGGACGTGCCAGCGCAGCCCGTCATTTGCCAGTGCGAACGGCACGATTTCCCGTTCCGACACCCCGCTGGAATGCGAGAAATAACGCATCCTCACCGCTTTACGCTGATGGATTGCCCGCGTCACCGGCGCAAGGATGCCAACAGCAGGGCGGTTCAACATCAACGGCAGTTCACACGGCAGCAACGCATCCTCCATCTGGCTGAGGCCATCACCAAACCCGCGCGACAGCATCATCAACACCCGCTCGACATTGTGCGCAAACGCAGGCCGAAAGCCACCGCCCAGCACATACGCCTTGCTACTGCCATCCAGACTGAGATTGTCGGGGAAAAGCTCGCGGTATTGCGCAAAATCGCGGGTCGCGGCAGCAGACGCAATGCCAAAGCGATCCATCAAATCCTGACGGCGCACATCGCCCAGAAAGAACAGGCGGAACTCAATGTAGGCCAGCCGTTCGCGCTGCGGCAGACTCAAGGATGCCAAGGTATCGGCGGTAGTTGCAAATATATCGGGCTGTTTCATGGAATAGATTATGATCTTGTCTATTCTGAAACTCAACAAACAAGACTATTATGTGTAATTATTATGATGATGTTTGTTAGCCGTATTCACGCTTGCTATCAACAAAGCCAAAACCGCTTGTGAAATTTCCGAATTAGATCGCGGCAAGCAAGACGGTCAACCACCGCCAGAACCGCCACTGCCACCACAACCGCCGCTACAACCACCGCCGCCCTCACCACTAGACTGGCTAACCGCTTGCCACTCCGTATGACCACACTGGTTACAACGGTACTCCGCCTGCTTGCCATCATCACTACGCACACCGGTCGCATGGAAAGCATGACGGGTACGGCATTGCGGGCAACGCGCATCGCTCCAAAGCGAATAAGCAAGCCATCCCAGCAGAATCAGCACGAAACCGAACACATGAAACGTGTAAAACAACCAGGCATACAGCGCCAGCATACCTAACCCGAATAAAACCTTGCCTACCCACTTCAGCAAACCTGCCAGACTCGGCAACAGCCAGTGAGTACGGGTATTCACCATCCGCAGATGTGGGGTATCACGCAAACGTTCAGCAGGACGTTCCCAAATGTCAGCAGGTGGCGGCTCACCAAAAAACCGCTCGTAGCTTGCCAGCGTCTGCGCATAGTCGCGGTGAAAGGCATTGCTTTCCGCCACCCCACCCCGCGAAGGAACATGATGCAAGGCTTTGCCCAACACCTTGCCACACAGATCCTCCCAATAGGACTCGGTATAAATCAGGTGGAAATGCCAAGTCTGATCCACTGCTTCACACGGGCAAACAAAATGCCCGGCAACCACCGTCAAGAACAGGAAACGCTTGTATTCGCTGAAAACCCGCTCGGTGTGGGCGTGGCTCCAGCCATTCATGCGAGCCAGTTTGTGCAGAAACGCCAGCGGCACATCTTCATAGGAACTGACCTGAAAGGCTTGCAGGCGCTGGTACAAATCCACCCATTCCGGGTTAGAGTGCAGCGGGGCGGGAATGGGGGTATGCATGATGAAGTCCTCCGTATGGTTTGCTCGTGGAAGCAGATTAGCTTGCAGCAAACAACGGGGACTATTCGTGAAACTACTGTTTTTAAGACAAAATAATTGCTTAAGTAGTGCTACGTAGGGCTACCTGCGCAGCACTGCCTGCTTATGTTTTATTCCGCATCACCCACCGTCTCGCGGTAAGCGTGCCAACTGGCATGACCGATCAGTGGCAAGGTGAATGCCAACCCGATGAAAAACACTCCCATCCCCAGCAGGGTCACAATGGCAATCATCGCCGCCCAGCGCATCATCACCACCGGATTCTGGTAGACTGCACGGATGCTGGTCACAATGCCTGTCATCACGCCAACCTGTCGGTGGGCAATCAGCGGCACTGTCACCACGCTAATGGTAAAAGCCAGCACTGCCAGCACAAAACCACACAGCACAAACGTAGCAATAAAGGGCAGGAAACTGACATCGCCCAGCAACGTATCCCAGCCACCACTTACCAGTGCCGACTGTTCAAAGAACAAGCCAAACAGCATCGCCACCAGCCGTGCCCATACCACCAGCAACACCAGCAGGATGATGCCTGCGGTAATCGTGTCAGCCCGCCGATGGCTTGCCAGAGGAATCGACACAATCGCCACCGCAGAAGCCAGCAAGCCCATGATCAGCCCACCCAGCATGAATACCGCCAGAAACGGCAATGATTCGCGCCCGTTCAACAATAACGCGATACTATCCGTCACCAGCGGGCTATCCCCAAAAAACAGCTTGATAATGCCGCTGGTAATGGTCGCCCATACCAGCATGATGAAACCCAGAATCAGGCCAAAACTGATCAGCTTGTAAGTACTAACCCTAGCATTTGATAGTGCGTGCAGCAGGGATGGAGTCTGCCCTTCCTCAATTCGCTGGCTCATGTCATACAGCCCGACTGCCGCCAGTGGGCCAGCCAACATGAAACACGAGATCAGGAACAGCGCAAACAAAGGGTTGGCAGGCCCCAGCGCAATCATCAGGATTCCGGCAAAAGCAAAGACAAGACCATAGGCAATACTGGCAACAGGTCTGGCTTTGAGGTCTTCCAACCCCTTGTTCAGCCAGCGCAACGGGGCACTGCTGTCGAGCTGGCGGATGGCAGGTATGGGTTCAGTGGTGACGGCATGGTCAGCGGAAATGGGTGTCATGGCATGTCCTCCTGTGGTGTAAGACTGTTTACCCGGTTGCAGGGCAATAACGTGGCTAACTCCCCAACATATTTATATGTCAGGCAAAGCAACAGCACACAAATACCCGACTATCCAAGTGGGATTAAGGCAAACTGGCAGGAAAACAGGCACAGAGGCAAGGCGGGGAAGCCGGGCGGCTCCCCCGACGGGCAGGATTACGCTGCGAAATTGGCGGCGGCGAAGTCCCAGTTGGCTAGGTTGTTCAGGAAAGTTTCCACGAATTTCGGGCGCAGGTTGCGGTAGTCGATGTAGTAAGCATGTTCCCACACGTCAACACACAGCAGGGCAGTATCACCGGTGGTCAGCGGTGTGCCAGCCGCGCCCATGTTCACGATGTCGACAGAACCATCGGCTTTTTTCACCAGCCATGTCCAGGCAGAACCGAAGTTGCCAACCGCAGAAGCGGTGAAGGCTTTCTTGAATTCATCGAAAGAACCCCATTTGGCATTGATGGCATCCGCCAGTGCGCCAGTTGGTGCGCCACCACCGTTAGGGGACAGGCAGTTCCAGAAGAAAGTGTGGTTCCAGACCTGTGCTGCATTGTTGTAAACACCACCAGCCGGGGCAGATTTCACGATGTCTTCCAGGCTCATGTTTTCAAACTGCGTGCCAGGAATCAGGTTGTTGAGATTGACTACGTAAGCGTTGTGGTGCTTGTCGTGGTGGAATTCCAGCGTCTCGGCAGACATGTGCGGAACAAGGGCATCTTTGGCGAAAGGCAGTTCTGGCAGGGTATGGGCCATGAGTCGTTACTCCTCTAGTTATCAAGATTGGTGTACAGGGCGTAAAGATAGGTCATTTTGGGCAGCCCATGCAATAAGCCTGTATTCAGGAAGGCAAAACACCAGACTCTCCGTATGGCTGCCTTACATCCAGTTACCATTTTCAAATGCCCGGAACTGCCTTTCCAGTGTCCATTCCACCTTAGCCTTGTCATTCTCATCCAGGAATTGCTGGCAGGATGCGCTGGGTTTAGCCAAATCGGCTTTATTACAAGCGGTCTGCATCTGACGGTACGTTGGATTCGACCACAGGCTTGCACCATCAAGGAAAGCATAATGGATACTGTTGCGAGCCAAGGTTTTCAAGTCAGGGTAACTCAACCCATAATCCAGTGCAGCACGCTGGTATTCATGAGTCAGATCTATCCGGGAAATACCCTCATCATCAGATGCCAGTGTGGCAGGCACACCCGCCTTGAGGTATTCCGGGAAAGGATGCTGCTTGCCCTCCACCCCCAGAATCGCATCATTGCTGGTTAGGCAAACTTCAACCAGTACATTGTTGTCTTTCATGGTTTTCAGCAACTGGAAGGGATTGTCTTCATGCATGACATCCACACCATGCCCAACCCGCTTGGCTCCAGCCACTTCAACGGCTTTGCGGATATGGTCATGCAAGTGGTCAGGTGGAACCAAACCCAGTACCAACTCCCCCGCGTGCAAGGAAACCGGCACGTCAGGGTAACGGGCTGACAAGTAACCAATCATACGCATATGCAAATCATAATCACGCAATGCCACCACATTGTCTTCCGGGGCAACCATATTCACCCCGACCGCTAACGGTTCCGCCTTAGCCGTTTCAAAAGCATATACCATTTCGGCAAACACCCGCGAAGGCTCACCTGTGCGGTTAATCTGCAAGAGATAACGGCGCTCGACGGCACAACCCGCCTGCGCATTCGCAGAATCACAGGCCAACGCTGCCTTGGCTTGCTGTTCAACACCCTGCAACTCCTGCTGACCTGCCGCAATCGTGCCCGGCAAACCCGCCGCAATAATTTGCTGGTAAGCCGCATCAATATCACCTGCGAAATGCACTTGCTGCGAAAACTGTTTGGAATACTTCTTGCCAACGGTGATCAGCATTTCCAGATAGGCAATATTTTGGCGGCTTGCCCGGTTGCTCAATTCGGCAATCATCTGCCCTTTACTGCCCCCAGCAAATTTCGTAAATGCTTCAAAAAACTGGTCATGACCGGACTGTTCGGCATACTCCAGATTGCGCAAGGACATCTTGTCGACCAGCTTGCCGTACAACTCCGAATCTTTCATCGCAGTAGCAACCGGCACTTCCGGTTTTACCTGACAGGGTTCGTGATTGTCTTCTGAAATAACTCCGGTTTCGGGGTTGACGCACCGCTTTTCATCCGTCGCCCATTGCAGGTAACTTTCTGCATAAACAGCCCCGGAAAGATGAGTGTGAATGTCGCCGCCTTTGGGCATTTTTTTCAGGAAAGCCCGCAAGCGCAGGGGGCTATGACGGTTGTCGGCAAACCATTGTGCTGTTTTCGCGCTCGCCCCTGAGGCCTCATCTGCTGCATTGGCTACCAGATTGGGCACAGATTCCCCCAGACTTGCACATGACGACAGCATACTCACAGCAAGCATTACACCGCATACTTTCAGTAACTTAAGCATTATTCCCCTCGCCGAGCAGAAAACTTCAACTACATGCTATAGCGTAGTACATCCATAAACATCGGGGGAACAATTAACCGATTTGTCCCGCGCTACCCTATTGATAACTGGTAGTTTGCTGACGCTGGTAACGGATCACGGTGTAAGTGATGGGATCAATATCAATACTTACCTGATCCTGTAACTGGTTGTTGGGTATGACACTACCGCCCAACATACTGCCTGCCAGCGAGCCAAGCGGCCCTGCCATGTATCCCCCTACCGCTGCGCCAGTGGAAGACACAACCTGCCTTTCGACATTGTTGTTCTGGTTATAAGAGTAAACCAGTGTCCTGCGTTGTGGCGTTACCGTGACGGAGGTTGGCCTGCCCAAACGTTGCACCACTTCCTGCTCGGTTGTCTGGCCTTCCCTGATCATGCTGAGTTGCTGATCATCAATCCTGATACCAGCGGGGGCACAACCACCCAACAACGCGATTAGCGAGGTATAAAGAAGGAATTGCTTCATGCATGTCTCCGCAAAAGTGGTGTAATGCTGTCTATGACAATCGAATGGTGAATTCTGTTCAGAGCTGCTGAAGAGTATACAATTCCCCACCTTTACACCAGCGAAAACCAAGCATAGAATTTGGATATGTCTGGTCTAAAACGCAATCTGGAAGCCAAAATCACGCTGCTGCTCACCCTGTTCCCGGTGGTGTTGCTGATTGGTGCGCGGCAAACCGGCAAAACCACCCTCAGCCAGCAGCTACGCCCCGACTGGCGCTATTTCGATCTGGAAAATGCCACAGATTACGACTTCATCAGCCGCGACTACGGTTTCTTTTTCCGCGAACACCCGCGCCACATCATCATTGACGAAGCCCAGGAAGACCCGGAACTGTTCCGCCACCTGCGTGGTGTAATTGACGCCAAACGCGAGGAAAAAGGGCGTTTCATCCTGACCGGCTCCAGTTCCCCCGAACTGTTGCAGCGAGCCAGTGATTCGCTGGCAGGGCGCATTGCGATTGTCGAAATCGGTACGCTGAAGATGAACGAAATTCTCCAGCAGCCGCTGCCGCCGTTTTACCAAATTTTTGAACAACCCTTCTCGGCAGATACGCTGGCATTTCTGAAAACACTGGAAAACCCGATCCCGGATGTAATCCCGCTGTTTTTGCGGGGTGGCTATCCCGAACCCGTGTTGGCACAAGACCCGTATGCTTTCAGCGTGTGGATGGAAAACTATTACCAGACCTACATCAACCGCGACATCCGGCGGCTGTTCCCGCGTCTGGACAGCATCCGCTACCGGCGCTTCATCAGTATGCTGGCGTCCCTGTCCGGTACGATCATCAACAAGGCACAACTGGGACGTTCGGTGGACGTATCGGAAGTCACGATCCGCGATTACATCGAGATTGCCGACAACACCTATATCTGGCGCACCATCCCCGCGTTTGAAACCAGCAAGAGCAAATCGGTACTGAAAATGCCCAAAGGCATCCTGCGTGACAGCGGCCTGACGCATTATCTGGCGGGGATAGAAAGCCGCGAAGCGCTACTGCGCTCCCCGCAGGTCGGGCAGAACTTTGAAGCCTTTACTACCGAAGAAATCATCAAGGGCATACAGGCGACCCGTGCAACCCGCTGGGATTATTACTACTTCCGCACCAAAAACGGCGCAGAAGTTGATCTGGTGCTGGATGGCAGCTTTGGGACTTTGCCGGTTGAGATCAAGCTGGGGCAGCAAACTACGGTGAAACAGCTAACGGCGTTGCGACAGTTTGTGGAGCAGCATGAGTTGCCGTTTGGGATCGTGGTAAACAACAACACCCGTGTTCAAATGCTGGCAGACAAGATCATCCAGATTCCAGCAGGGTGCTTATAGCATACAACAAGTATCAGCTACCCATCTTTAAGCATTCCTACTGCACGCTTAAGCGTTATAACATCAGAAGCTGTCCTCTCGTCCCCAATTGCCAATATTTCATTCGCTCTTTTGACCCGAATAAAATCCGCTTTTTTCCCGCCCGAGGGTAGATCACTACGTACATCTAAAAAACCATGATTATATAAGACATTTTTCAGGTTGTCCCACTCAGGAGCTAAAAATATTTTACCAAAGTCATCCTTTGGATCATCCTTAATCCATGTTTGACGAACAATAATTCGGCAGATCTTTTCCAAAAGACATAGTGATCTATTTTTCTCAACCTCATCATCTTCATCTTCATCTTCAAACTTCGGCATTCTATTAACCAAGCGCAACTTTATTTCACTTGGTTTATAAATTGTTTCCTTTCTGCCGTTAGCATCAACTTCTAAATGACCCGGTAAAGGCATAGACGTTGAAAGCAATGCGCTATCATCAATTACCAAAGAAGATATTTCACAATCATTAAAAATTACTTCATGTAAATCTGCACCTCGAACATCAAATTGCGAAATCTTACAACGTTTTAATTGTACATTTTGCACAGTCCCTCTTAAAATAAACTCATCATGGGTAATATCTTCAACATCTATTAACTCACCATACAAATTAGTCTCATTACCCAAAGAAGCCAGCAAAAGAGCTGCAATATTTCCTGGACTACGATCATAAGATCGGCGGCGCTTCAATAAATCATTACCATTTCTTTGCATGATTTTTCTTTCATCAAAAGGAAATGTCTGCGTAATATCATGAAAAACATCAAGGACATCTGTACCAAGAATATTTCGCCTTAATGAGCGGAGAATATAAAATTCATCTACTGACTCTAATAGCCGACGAGCATAACCTCTAGCTAAAAAATAACGATGCACCTCAGAGTGGACAAAGCAACGCAGGTTCTGATTTACATCCTGTTCTAATAAAGCTATTGACTTAACTCTATGTCTAACAGCTCTAAGTTTTTCGTCATCAATATACTGACTAAAAATTATATCTGAAATAAGTTGCAATGAATCAATATCTAAACTTTCAGACTCACTGTCAGCCATTTCTTGAGCCACTTCTTGCAAGAAGTACTCAAGAAGCCCCCTGAGATGTTGCTCATCCAAATTATTGACAAGCCGATGGAATAAAGGAACCTCCCGTTTTATCATCGCTTGAACTAAAGTATCTAATGGGAACTTGGCAAATGAATCAATACCATCGCCTGATTCGGATATTTTCAATATTTGTTGCAAGAAGAATGGTCGAAGAGAATAGCTCCCATTATCTAATAATCCCAATTCTTTTAATTGATCTATTACCTGACGGCTTAAATTGTTTTTTTCCAGCCAATCAATAGCCTCTCCTTCAGATGGAGTTCGCAAATGAGCTGATACTACAGATCTATCTTTCAGTATTTTAAGCTTTCGACAAATACTCTCTCGACCAATAAATGTGTCGCGTCCTGCTAATAGAATGACTCCATTCCCATCAATATCTTCAATTAATTCACGAACCGCATTCCATGCGTTATCATAACCCTCAGGATCTGCAAGTTCATCAAAACCATCAATAGCTAATTGTATTAATCCATGTCTGACAAAAACAGGGACTTGATCATACGTAATAGATAGACGCATTGATTGTAGTGTTTTTGCCAGCAACTCCATCAATCCTGTTAATCTTTGCCCCCTGCTTTGCACATGCAAAATTAAAGGATCAGACTGAAGCGATATATATTTATCTGCTCTACGCTTAACCAACAAGCGTATCAAATGTGTTTTCCCAATTCCAGCGGGACCATCAATTACAATAGCCTGCACACCCTCAGCACTTTTCGAATTAGCCGTCCATTCATCAATTAAATCAATAACCGGCTTCGACTTATCCTCGCCCTCTAAAGTTAATAGCTCTCCCATAATAGTTATTTGCTGAGAGGATTCATCCTCTACCAACTCTGGGCTTTGCTTTGAAATTGCACGTTGAGTTCTCGCAATATGGAAAATATCACCGAATTCTGAAGAAGCCAACAATCCACCATATGAATTGAAGCTCTTAATATCTTCTCCAGACTTAAACACAACTGATTGGGTTTTCTGATTTAAAACGACACTAACGTCAGCACCCTTCCTACGGAACTTCGCCGCCCAAGACTCTCCCATATCGCGAGCATCAAAATCCCAATCAATATCGGCAAAAAGCCTAATTTCTCTCTCCCACTGATTAAACTGCATCTTTGCTTCCTCAAATCCTTTTCACAAGACCATCTAAACGAAGAAAATTACCATCCCGCTCTCGCTTTCGGGCAATTACTGTCTTGCCCTCCCCAGAGTTCCATTTTTCACTAACAAAGGCTGCTGGAATCACATCATCATCCTCAACCATTATTATTTTAATATAGTCCTGAAACATTCTTGTCTGAGATAACAAATCACAAGCCAATGCGGTATCAACCATTTTTTCACGAGGAATACCGTTTGTAGAATCTCTACGCAGAGTATTTGGCAAGTGTATCCTAGCTTTTGGATGCTTTCTGCGATCCAATGCATCTAACAAGACATCCCCAAAAGGATTGCTCCAATCAAATGAAAGATTAGACTTAGAATTAGGAACTTCTCTATCTTTTATCATTTCTTCTAAACATTTACGAGTAAGGGTGGCAGTTAAACCTTCATGCCAGCCATAATATATACGCATTTCCACGCTGAACTTATCAGCTTTCTTTTCTATATCATTCAATAAACGAACCAAAGCATCACTCACATAATCAAGTGTATCCTTAATCTGACGCTTTATTGCTTTTGCACTATTTTCATCGACATCTTCCCTTCTCGATCCATTCCGAGCATTGAATTTTTGAGAGTTCCAATCGATAAAAGCAGTTACATATCTCCTGCGCATCATGGATAGCCACCATTGATAAACTCATAGAGCAACATATTATCAAACACTTTTTACACAATAAAGTATTTAAACACCTACGTCGTCAGTCTTCGGTAAATATCCGCCACCTTCAAAGGCAGCTTCTTCACCTCGTCAATTTCCACCCAGTTGGCGTGACCGTACATGTGCGGCAAATAATCCTTGCCGTGCTTGTCAATGGTGATGCAGAACGGGTGGATGCCAGTACGCCGCGCTTCAAACAGCGCCTGGCGGGTATCTTCAATGCCGTACTGGGTGTTGTAGATGTCGAAGTAGTCTTCCGGCTTGCCGTCGGAGAGCGTGATCAGCAAACGGGTTTTGGCTTCCACTGCATTCAGCTTTTCGCTCAAATGGCGGATCGCCACCCCCATGCGGGTGTAATCCTTGGGAACAATCCCGGCAATCCGTGCCTTGGTGTCGGCGTTATAACGGTCGTCAAAGGTCTTGATGCGGTAGATTTCGCAGCGCTTGCGCCCAATGCCGGAAAAGCCGTAGATGGCGTAACGGTCGCCGAGCGTTTCCAGCACTTCGCACAGCATCACCAGCGCTTCGCGCTCGGCCTCATTGATCCAGCCCTTGGTGCTGCCGCTCATGTCGACCATGAACATCACCGCCAGATTGCGGTCAGCACGGTGCATGTGCTGGAACAGCTTGTCGCTCATTTCGCGCCCGTCACGGCTGTCGGCGAGTGCTTCCACCAGTGCATCAATATCCACGTCATCGCCCTGCGCCTGCCGTTTAAGCAAACGGTTTTCATCGCGCATTGCCTCAAAGGTGCGCCGCAAATGCTTGACCAACCCCTGATGCTTGCTTAGCACCGCATCCACATAAGCCGGGTCGCCACGGGTCATTTCAATTTCGCGCAATACGCACCAGTTCTTGCGGTAATGCTGGCGAGCAAAATCCCATTCGCTGTACAGGAACGCACCATCTTCATGGTAAATCCCCTTCCACACATCTTCGGTATCGCGCTCTTCCTTCTGGTACAGCGACGGGTCATATTCACCATCACCCGCAGGCACAAGGAATTCCGGCGGCACGTCCCCCCAGTCGAGCAGGATGGAAGTCAGCAATTGCTTCACATCCTCCGGCGGCGCAATCGGCTTGTCATCCAGCACCAGCTCAAACCCCTGCCCCTCCTGTGTCTCCCGCACTTCAAACTCCGGCGGCGCGGCCTCTTTCCCTTCTTCCTCCCCCTCGCCCCCTAAGGGAGAGGGGGTTGGGGGGTGAGGGGTTTCCCCCAACTCTTTCATCAACTCTGCCAACTTCACCCGCAACAAAATCTTCTCCCGCTCCATCCGCGCCAGCATACAGGCGGTAATGGCTTCGGCATTGAGTTTGGGCTGGTAAACGCGCGGGGGGAAATCCATGCCCAGCACTTGCGGGATCAGAGACAATACATCGTCAACGGTGGCGGTGGGGGATTGCAAGCGTGAAGAAACCCCTCCTAACCTCCCCTTGTCAGGGGAGGGAGAAAAGAGGCTTTCCAACCTTTGCATATCGCGCCACAGCCCTGGCAACTCCCGCGCCAGACACGCTTCCAGCCGCACGCTATCCAGTGCATGAAACGCCGCCAACGCCTGTTCCCGATCCGGGTAGTGCGCAAACGCCGTGGCAAAATCCACCCGGAAACTGCCAAAGCGGGTTTGCGCCCACATGAACGCCACCTGCGCCTTACACAACAGGAAGTTGTCCTTGGCCTTTTCCAGCCGGGCAGTGATATTGGGCAGGAACAAGGTTTCGCTGTCGGTGTAGACACTTTCGCCCTGCTCCAGCTTGAGCCGCCGCCCCGACAAGCCACACACGAAGGTGGACAGCACCGGTTCGACTTCCTCAAAGGTGATGCCTTCGGCATGGGCGTGTACATCGACGAGGAAACCATCCACTTTCTGGATAACATCCAGCGCCGGGCGCAAACCGGCACGGTCGAACACGTCGGCGGCATGGACAGCCAGTGCTTCGATCACACGCCGTTCCAGCCGGTCGATGGCTTCCACCACGCGGATAATGAATTCATGGCTGATGTAGACGTTGGTGGTTAGCAAACGGCTAGCCCAACCGAGGATGAAATCCTGGGTATCACGATCCAGCCCGACCAGACCTTCCACCAGTTTTTCCACCTTGAGCCAGGTAAATTCGACTTCGTACAACTCTTCCAGTTTTTCCAGCAGGAATTCGGCGCTATACGGTTGGCTGGGTGTTTTCATGGAAGACACCCCTCACACCAACCCCGCACCCTGCCCCCTGAGGAGTCGTCCCTCAAGGGGCGAGGGGCTAAAGATAAAGAAACTCTTGTTCCCCCTCTCCCCTTGAGGGAGAGGGGGCTAGGGGGTGAGGGGTTCTTCAAAACAGCGCACCGATCAGTTCATTGATGGCAGCAATCATGTCGCTGTCGTCGGTCAGCGCCAGCGCGATTGCCCCTTGGCAAGCGGCACGCGGTTCCACCCCCTTGTTGATCAGCTTGCCTGCGTGTACCAGCAAGCGGGTGGATGCGCCCTCTTCCAGCCCGTTGCCTTTAAGGTTACGGGTCATTTCCGCCAGCTTCAGCAACTTGTCAGTGATGGCGGCATCCAGCCCGGTTTCGTGGATGATGATCTGCCGTTCCAGCGCCGGTTTTGGGTAATCGAATTCGATGGCAACGAAACGCTGGCGGGTGGATTGCTTAAGTTCCTTCAACACGCTCTGGTAGCCGGGGTTGTAGGAAATCGCCAGGCAGAAACTGGCAGGCGCTTCCAGCAATTGCCCCAGCTTTTCGATCGGCATGATGCGGCGGTCGTCAGCGAGGGGGTGGATCACCACCATCGTATCCTTGCGGGCTTCGACGATTTCATCCAGGTAACAGATACCACCGGTACGCACCGCACGGGTCAAGGGACCATCAACCCACACGGTTTCGCCGCCCTTCACCAGATAGCGCCCGACCAGATCGGAAGTGGTCAGGTCATCGTGGCAGGAAACCGTCACCATCGGGCGGCGTAGCTTCCACGCCATGTACTCCATGAAACGGGTTTTGCCGCAGCCGGTCGGGCCTTTCAGCAGCAAGGGCAAATGGCTGGTGTAAGCGGCTTCAAACAGGGTGATTTCATCCCCAACCGGCACGTAATACGGCTCTGTTCCGATGAGGTAGGTAGAAGGGTCGTGGACAAGGGCGTGGTTGGTCGGGGCAGTGGTTTCCACTACAGGCTCCTGTGGCTAATCATGAGTGCAGTTGATCATAACAGCTACAAGAGTTGTACGGGTATTACCTGCGCCATATGTCAGGAAAACTGGCACAACAGCCCCACAAATGTTAGCTTACAAGCCGTTAACCACCCCAATAACACAATAATAAACATGGCTATGACAGACACAGACATCGAACTTGCCCCACCACCTGCGCAAGACAAAAACCTCGACATGGTGCGCAATATCCTGTTTGGCGAACAGTCCCGCGAAAGCGAGCGCCGCGTTGCCAATCTGGAACGCTTCGTCAAGGTCTGGACTAATTCCGTGCGGGATGAAATGCGTAAAAACCACGACGCACTCAACCACGAATTGCACATGATCCACGACCTGCTGGCGGAAGAATCCCGCGCCCGCATCAGTGATGCCAGCATTGCCCGCAAGCAGTACGAACAGGCAGGCAAAAGTATTGACGGCCTGTTCCGCCAGATTCAACACACCCAGGATGCATTCGCCCAGCGCATGGAAGAGCAGCGCGAACAAATCCTTGAGGAAGTAAAAAAGGCTGCCGAACAATTGCGTCAGGACAAAATCGACCGCAAGGCGCTGGCAACACTGCTGGACAACGTATCCCGCCAGCTTGCCATCGACCCGGTGTAAACCATGACCACGGGTACGCCCGATCTGGATCAATTACGCCGCCTGCTGTTTGGCAAGGAATATGACGAGCTGCTGGCACTGAAAGCGCAGTTTGCCAGCTCGGAAAAATACACTGCCAGCGTGGCTCGTATCATTGCCGAAGCCATTAACCTGCGTGCCGGACAGGATAGTGCCCTGTCCGTTGCCCTCGCGCCGATGGTGGAACAGAGCGTTACCCAGTCAATCCAGCGCCAGCCGCAACGCTTTGCCGAGGTGCTGTACCCGGTGATGGGGCCTGCCATCCGCAAATCCATCCAGCAAGCCCTGAATGAAGCACTGGCAAACCTCAATTACCTGCTGGAAAGCAGCTTTTCCCCGCAAGCCTGGCGCTGGCGTTTCGATGCCTGGCGCAGCGGGCAAAGCTATGCACAAGTGGCACTGTTGCGCACGCTGGTGTATCAGGTGGAACAGGCATTCCTGATCCACCGTGAAACCGGCCTGCTGTTGCGGCATGTACTTGCAGAAAACGCCATCAGCAAAGCCCCGGACATCGTATCCGGCATGTTGACCGCCATTCAGGATTTCATCAAGGATTCCTTCGCCATCAACGGCGAAGACACCCTCGACACCCTGCGACTGGGGGAACTGACCGTACTGGTCGAATACGGCCCGCACGCCATCAGCGCCCTGGTAGTACGCGGCACGGTTCCGGGCGAGCTGTCCGGCTTGCTGAGTAGCACCTCCGAAACCATCCACCGCCAGTACGCACACCAGTTTCAGGCTTTCAACGGTGATGCCGCCATTTTTGCCGGGGCAGAAACCCTGCTGTCTGACTGCCTGAAAGCCCAGCGACAACACCGGCAGCCACGTTCCCCCTGGCTGGCTTACGCCCTGCTGACCACCATCGTGGCGGCTTTCGGCTGGTGGGCATACCAGCACTACCAGCAACAAGCCGGACAACTCGCACAGGAAGCGGCTAGCAAACAACAGCAACACGCCACCCTGCACGACTTGCAGGCTCAATTGCGCCAGCAACAGACTGACAGTACTGCCATCCAGACCTCCCTGCAAAACCTGCTGGAACAGCAACGCCAGCAAGCCGCCAGTACTGCCGAGGCGGCTGCCAGCAATAGCCGGACTATCCAGCAACTGACCCGACAGATTGAAACTGCCACCTACCCGTTTGAGCTGGCAAAAGCTGAGATTGACCTCAACCACCCCGTATTACAACAAATCAGTCAAGATATTAACGCCTTGCAACAGGCGGCTCGCCGTAACCAGCAAAGCCTGCAAGTCATGCTGACCGGTAATACCGACGACAGCGGCACGGAAACGCTCAATGCCCGCCTTGCCAAAGACCGTGCCAGCAACATGCGCGATGCACTGGTCAGGAGCGGTGTACCCGCCGCCCTGCTGGTCGCTTACGATGCCAATCAACCGGGTCTGCCTGCGACCGCCCACAAAAGTGAACGCGGTGTCAGCTACCGGGTGACACTTTATTAGGAGCTAACCATGATCCAGAAAAAAATCTGTCTGCTCGGCGCATTCTCGGTTGGCAAAACCAGTCTGATCCGGCGCTATGTCGACAGCCTGTTTACCGACAAGTACCTGACCACGGTTGGCGTCAAGATAGACAAGAAAACCCTACAAGTCGACGGGCAAGACATCACCCTGATGATCTGGGACATTGCCGGGGAAGATGACCTAACCAACATCCGCACCGCTTACCTGCGCGGCATGTCCGGCTACATTCTGGTGGTGGATGGCACACGCCCGCACACCTGCGACACCGCGCTTTCCATTCACCGCATGGTACGCGAAACCGTCGGCGACTTACCCGCCCTGTTCGCCCTCAACAAGGCTGACCTGAAAACGCAATGGCAACTTGATGCCAACCAGCTCAAACAGTTGCAGCAAAGCGGCTGTCCCTTGCTGGAAACCAGTGCCAAACAGGATGCCGGGGTGGAAGACATGTTCCACCAACTGGTCAGACACATGGGGGTGTAAGATGGACTCATTATTCGCCAGCATTTACCACACCCTCAACATCGCCGTATTCCTGCGCCGGGACGAACAATGTTTTGCCCTGCAAGCACAGATGCCGGAATGGCTGATGTTTTTCCTCGGCACATCCATTGCCCCGCAAACCTGCGACCTGACCGACGTTTTCCCCTACCTCACCTGCTTCATGGACGATGCCGAACAACACTGGCAAGCCAAACGTTCCGCGCCGCTCACTTCCGGCGTATGGGTGGAAACCAATGAACTCGGGCAGGAACTCGCCCTCGAAGCCACCGCTTTGTGGGCTGACGGGCAGGCCATTCTGCTGCTTCAGGATCTGGGGGAAAAATACCGACAGGAAGTCAGCCGCCTGCAACAAGTGCGTGACGGTCTGCTCACTCAGGAAAAGCTCGAAAACGAAGTGCAGAAACGCACCCTCAAGCTCAAGCAACGCGAAGAAGAAATCGCCATCAAGCTGGTCAGCCTTACCAGTTACCGCGACGAAGAAACCGGGGCGCACGTGCGCCGCATCGGGCTGTATGCGGCTGCCATGGCCAAGGCGCTGGGCTGGCCTGTCTGCCAGATTGACGACATCCGCATGGCAGCACCCATGCATGACCTCGGCAAGATCGGCATTCCCGACAAAATTCTGCTGAAAAAGGGCAAGCTGACCGAGGTGGAATTTTCCATCATGAAACGCCACACCGAAATCGGCGCCAAGATGCTGCAAGATTCCAACATCCCCGCGCTCGACATGGCAGCAGAGATTGCCTTGTGCCACCACGAAAAATGGGATGGCAGCGGCTACCCACGTGAACTGCACGGTGAAGAAATCCCGCTGGCTGCCCGCATCACCACCATCGTCGACATTTACGACGCGCTGGTGCATGAGCGGGTCTACAAGAAAGCCATGTGTGAAAAGGAAGCAGTGGAACTGATGAGCAGCATGGCGGGGGCACACCTTGACCCGCAGTTGTTCCGGGTGTTCATGGAACTGCTGCCGGTAATGCGGCGCATCCGCACCGAAGTGCACGAAATCGACGACTTGATTGTCTCTTACTGAAACGGTTACAGAAGGCATCAAACAAACTTTGCCAATCTCAAGTTCAACCTGAAATCCGCCCTGTTCTCACGTATCGCGCCATGCCCCGCTGGTCAGCCCATCCAGTGTCCACGTACCAATCCGGTAACGGATCAGGCGTAAAGTGGGAAAACCGACCGCTGCCGTCATGCGCCGCACCTGCCGGTTGCGCCCTTCGCTAATGGTGATTTCCAGCCAGCTATCAGGAATGGATTTACGTACCCGGATCGGCGGGTTGCGTTCCCACAAACCCGGTGGGGTGTCGATAAGGCGAACGGTGGCGGGGCGGGTCATACCATCATTCAGCATCACCCCGTGGCGGAGTGGCTGCAAATCAGCCTCGGTGGGAACACCTTCCACCTGTACCCAATAGGTTTTGCTGGTCTTGTGGCGGGGGTCGGCAATCTTGTGCTGCAAGCGACCATCATCGGTCAGCAGCAGCAAGCCTTCGCTATCGCGGTCAAGCCGCCCCGCTGCATACACGCCGGGTACAGGAATGAAATCTGCTAGAGTTTGCCGCCCCTGCCCGTCAGTGAACTGGCAGAGGACATCATACGGCTTGTTAAACAGGATAATGCGGGACATGGTTACACGGGCTTGCTGAAAACCCGTGAATCATAACAGAAGCGCGTTACTCGCTGCCTTTGTGGTGCAAGGCCTGCATGACTTTTTTGTTGCTGATGTCGATGCTGATCTTGCCATCGCCCAGATCGCGCATGACGGTTTCATCGCCTTCACGCTGCCAAGTGACTTCTTTCGTACCCACTTCATCCGGCTTGCCAAACAGGCTGAGGATTTTCTTGCCGTGGGCATCGTACAGGGTTTCGTAACTACCGGAAGTCTGCAATTGCAGTTTCAGGCCACATAACTGGTTTTCCACGAATACGGCTTGCAATTCAGTGATCTTTTGATCCCACAATTTGCCAACCTGCCCGTTGACTGACACTGCCTGGCATTCTTCCATCTGGTAGGCTTTGCGCTGGTCGCCCAGCCCGGTTTTGCCCGGCTTGCATTGCAAGGGCTTGGTGAGCAGGGATTCGAGTTGCTTGCCTGCATCAGCGCGTTTGTCCCCCAGTTTCACAGCATCCAGCCCGTAACGGTCGAGTTGGGAATCATCCGGTGCTGCCAACATGTCTTGTTCCAGCCGGTCACAGCCAGCTACAGCAAACATCAACAGCGCGGCAAATACATGGTTCGTTGTTTTCACGGTAGCCCTCATACCTTTGGGTGGAAAAATACCCTCCCCCGAAATACAAGGGGGGAGGGATACGGAGGAGTCCACAACCTGATACCCGACCAGTCAAATCGTGGTATCAGGCTTTATGACATCCGGCATGATAAAATGTTCAGTAGCTATTGAAGATTAACATCATCTAATATAAATTTGAGAATCATTTTCAAATGCTGGTAGCCAAGCCATGAGCCTAGCCAACGCCCAACCCCTTTCCTGGCTGGCGGAACACACCTCCGCCCACATCCATTCCGTGCAAACGGACAACCCTACCCGCATCCGCCTGCTCGGCATGGGTATCGGCACAGGCACACGCATTGAAGTCTTGCGTAACCGGCGTGGCGATATTGTACTCGGTAATGGCAACAACCGGATCAGTCTGGGGCGCTCGATTACCGACAAAATCATGGTACACGTGCAAGAGCAGGAGTAAATCATGGCAAAAGAATGTTGCAATACGCAGGAAAAACGCTGCCCCAAGGCCATGCTTTACCGCAAGATTGCCCTGCTCGGCAACCCCAATGCAGGCAAGACCACCCTGTTCAACCTGCTGACCGGCGCACGCCAGCGCACCGGCAACTGGCCCGGTGTCACGGTCGAGCGCAAGGAAGGCCAGTGCCGCCTGCTCAACGAAGACCTACACGTGGTTGACCTGCCCGGCACGTATTCGCTGGATTTCAGCGACACTTCCGCCGATGAAGCGGTCGCCCGCAAGTTTGTCCAGCAACACCCCGACTACCTGTACATCAATATCGTCGATGCCAGCACCCTGGAACGTGGCCTGTACCTGACCCTGCAACTGCGGGAACTCAATGTGCCGATGATCGTGCTGCTCAATATGATGGATGTGGCAGAACGGCGCGGCATGAAAGTCGATGTGCAAGCCCTGCACGAACGCCTCGGCTGCCCGGTGATTCCGGTTTCGCTGCGCAATGACAAGGATCTTGCCCCCGTCCACCACGCCATTTGCCACTACCTCCCCAGTTGCTCCACCATCCATTTCGACATTCCTTACCACAACAGTGTGGAAGCTGCCATCCAGCACATCCAGTCGCAAGCCGACGGGATCGACCGTGACGATGCGCTGTTTGCCCTGCAAACCTGCAAGCTGGAAAAAAACATCCACGCACTGCACCGCCAGATTGAAAAAGACACCAACGAAGATCTGGATTTCCTGCTGGCAGATGCGCGTTTCGACCTTGCCACCCGCATTGCCCGTGATGCCGTGCATGAACGCGGCAAGATCAGCCGCACCCTGTCTGACCAGGTAGACCGCTGGGTACTGGGAAGCTGGACGGGTGTGCCGATTTTCCTCGCCATGATGTATTTGCTGTTCCTGTTCAGCATCAATCTGGGCGGGGCGTTCATCGACTTTTTCGACCTCGCGGTGCAAACCGTGGCAGTGGACGGTGTACGCCATCTGCTGGAAGGTTTCGCCCCGGAATGGCTGATTACCTTGCTGGCGGATGGCTTGGGCGGTGGTTTGCAGGTGGTGGCAACCTTCATCCCCATCATTGCTGCGTTGTACCTGTTCCTGACCCTGCTGGAAGAATCGGGCTACATGGCACGGGCTGCGTTCGTGATGGATCAGTTCATGCGCAAGCTGGGGGTTTCCGGCAAGGCATTCGTGCCGCTGATTGTCGGTTTCGGCTGCAACGTTCCGGCGATCATGGCTAGCCGCACACTGGATAGCCAGCGCGAACGCATCCTTACCGTGTTGATGGCGCCGTTCATGTCCTGCGGGGCGCGGCTGGCGGTGTATGCATTGTTTGCTGCGGCGTTTTTCCACAGTGGCGGGCAGAATATCGTGTTCCTGCTGTACCTGACCGGGATTGCGTTTGCCATCCTCACTGGCGTGATCATGCGCAAGACCCTGTTGCAGGGCGGTGCTGACCATTTCGTGATGGAAATGCCCACTTACCAGATGCCGGGCTTGCTCAATATCCTGATCAATACCTGGAACAAGCTGAAAGGCTTCATCCTCGGCGCAGGCAAATTGATCGTGATGGTGGTGATGGTCATCAATGTGATCAACAGCCTGGGTACGGATGGCAGTTTCGGCAACCAGAACACCGAAAAATCGGTGCTGAGCGCCACTGCCAAAACCGTAACCCCGGTATTTTCGCCCATGGGTATTGAGCAGAACAACTGGCCTGCCACTGTCGGTATTGTCAGCGGCTTGCTGGCGAAAGAAGTGGTGGTCGGCACACTGGATGCGCTGTATTCACAAATGGGCGCATCACCTGAACCAACAGCCGCAGAGGAACAACCGTTCAGCCTCAGTGCCGGTTTACAGGCAGCCTTTGCCACCATCCCCGCCAATCTCAGCGATGCGCTGGGTAATCTGGGCGACCCGTTGGGATTCGGCGCGATTGATGAGGAGCAGGCAGTCAGCAGCGCCACGTTCGCCGCCATGAACCAGTATTTTGATGGCAAGGCAGGCGCTTTTGCCTACCTGCTGTTCATCCTGATGTATTTCCCCTGTGTGGCGGCGACTGGTGCGATGTACCGCGAAGTCGGCTCCCGCTGGACAACCCTAGGGGTACTCTGGAACACCGGGCTGGCTTACGGTGCTGCCACCTTGTTCTACCAGTTGGCGACCTTTGGTCAGCATCCGGCAAGCTCATTGGCATGGAGTGCTGCAATACTGGTGGCATTTGCACTTGCCGTATACGCCTTTTATCTGGCAGGCAGCAAGGGTAAACAGCCGCCTTCCGGTCTGCAACTGAAAATGGGGTAAAACATGTTACTGGGTGAAATCCGCGACTACTTGCAGCAACACGGCACTGCCAGTGTCGATGCCGTAGCAACCCATTTCGACATTGCCCCGGACACTGCCCGATTTGCCCTTGACTATTGGCAACGCAAAGGCAAGGTACGGCAAATGGCAATAGCTTGCAGTTCCGGGGGCTGTGGAAAAAACTGTGGCAGCACCAAGGCTGCCACGATCTATGAATGGGTAAAACGGGACATTCCGCTACGCTGGCTTACGCGATAGCACCGTTACCCATTGACCTATGACGACGATAGACGACCAACCCGACTACCAACAAGCCATACCATATGACCCAGCCAGTCAGGCTACCACCGCCGCCGGAACCAGAAGTAGTACTGGTATTCCCCGTATTGCCCGTATTACCGGTGTTGCTATTCCCGATAGTTCGTACTTTCAGCTTGTTGATCACATTTAGGGTGATCTTGCTGACCTTGCTATCTGCCAAACCATGCGGCCAGCCGATGGTCGGCGCAACAAACACCGTACCGCCACCCAAAACCGGCTGGAAAATACCCATTGTACTCCAGCCATGCTCCTGATAATTACCAGGAACATAATCACCAATAAAGGAAGGGGCATTATAGGCATAAGCCGGAGCCAAACCGAGAATACGGAAATTGGTTGGAGTCCCATCCAGACCTGTCACAACCGGCTTGCCCGCGACCATATTGAACAGGGCTCCATCGGTTTCATAGCCAACGATGGCATTACCGAAATAAGCGCCATTGCTCAGTGAAGTACCCGCGAATGCCCAGTGAGAGGCATCTGTTACCTGATATTTACCATTGGTTGCATTAGCGCCAACCAGGTAGTATGTCTCGAAATTGTGATAGCCTGCATGGCGGAAACTGACACCTATGGACGTATTTTCTGGCTGATTCACGGGTTCTGAATACCACTTCACAGTGACCCTTGAATTATCTACACCGTATAACGGGTCTTTGGCTGCATTCTTGTAACAAATCATCTGGCTACCGTTCAAACGGATCTGCCACCACATGGTATTACCACTGAAAATGGCCGCATTCCCGCCTTCAGCTAGGTATTTATCCCATGCATCCCGCATTTCTTTTGTCCAATATTCATTATGATCAGGAATAAGCACAAGATTGTAATTGCCCAACAACCCCGGATTACGATGCAAATCGGTCATGGAAGCCGATTCGTAGGCAATGCTGTTTTGCTCCAGCCAGGTAATGAATTGATTATATTCAGTCCAAGTTCCCACACCTACAGGACGATCGAGCGAAACATTGGTAGCGGGCTGCCCGCCCGTTGAGTTGTACTCATAGAGAGACTTTCCACCAATAGGCGAATAGGCCAGCTTGGTAGTGTCGCCATTCAACACCAGAACTTTCGCCCTGCTGCCCGCCTGACCCTGACGGATAGTCAGGTATTCGGTATGTGTTCCGGCGCTATTGGAAAATGTCAATGAATACAAACCACTCTTCCAGTCAGATGGAATGCTGATATTGTAGGCATTACCCCAGTTCAGATTACCACCATTTACCGGTGTCACATGATTGGAAGCACCAGTAAAAGATTGGGATTTGGAAACAGAATCCGTCCCGACCCGACGAAGATCAACCTGAAAGGCTGAAGTCAAGCTGGAAACATGCACCTTCAGGCTTCCACCGGTATAGGCATTTCCTGCTTCTACATAACCGCAAATACTGTTGGAAACCTCCCCGTTTTTGAAATCACAGGAAACAGCATGAGCAAAAGATGGCGCAAACAGTAAACAAGCAAAAATCATTGCCGCCGCATGTTTTAAACGCCTGCCAATATCAAGACCAGATAGAGTATTTTTTATCATAAATAAATAATCTCTTAATAAAAAATCCATTTCATAAAAACCGCATACGACCAAACGAATCAGCCAGACAAAATCGCAAATCCATGTTATTTGGGGAAGGCCGCATTACAGACGTACAACGCAGTATCAACAGGAAAAACCGAAGAAAATCATTTTTCATAAGAAGCTGGGGGACATATTACCCCAGCTTCTTTACACTACCTGAGCAGCATCTTTCAGCTTATGGAGCTGCCGTACCGTTAACCATGCGGATGTAGCATGGATAGGTATCCGCTGTCCAACCGGGTTCCGTAGTAGGGTTAAATGTCTGATCTGCCACCAACCCACCTTTTGTCACCATGGAAACGCCCGCTGTTTGGCTGGCAGTACAGAAAGGAGCAAATGTAACCAAGGTGGCAGTTACATCCTTGAACACGGCAGAATCAAACACCAGATTGGTTGTAGCATCCTGCAACACTGCGCCAGTGGCAGCATCACTCAGGATAGTGCCTTGCAGTTCAGCAGCGCTAGGTAAACGCCAGCCACTCTTGCCACACAGTGAACCGAAACCGGACACGTAAGTAGACACCTTGCCACGTGCTCCAGAGACATCATCACCATACTGGTAAATATTTGTAGTCATTGGCATCTGCCAAGTCAGGCTACCTTTTTTCACACAAGCAGCTTCATTGATATTGGCAGCATTGGAACCATCAGCTTTCAACAGGGTATAGCCATTTACGACTGTTGGGGTGCCACCTGTACCACCTGTACCACCTGTACCACCTGTACCACCTGTACCACCTGTACCACCTGTACCACCTGTATCTGTCGATGAAGAAGAGCTACCGCCACCACATGCTGTCAGCAAGGAAGCCATCAAAACGGTTGCCAAAGTCACACCTACTTTTTTCATGTCAACTTTATTGAAAACATTGTAATTAGCTGAATTATTCATAATCATAATCCTGATTTATATTTTAGAGAACTTACGCATAGGGATAACAAATCCACGAGATAAGTTATAGCACACGTCAATAATATTTCGTTTTCCATTTGTCATCATAAATAATCCATAAGTCAGAAATAAATCAATTACTTTTATTTTTCAGTCGGTTGCTAAAAAATAATCTTTGTTCAATTTTTATTATTAATAAATAATCAATTTCTATAGTTATATAAATTAACGATTTACAAGCAACAATTAGACAAGCAACAAAAAAGCCCGGATAACCGGGCTTTTGTCAAAATAATTATTTTTATGAATGCACAATAAAATTATTTAGTCCCACTTTAATGCACCACCTGTCTGGTATTCAGTAACACGTGTCTCAAAAAAGTTCTTTTCTTTGCGCATATTGGATTGCTCATCCAGCCACGGCAATGCGTTTTGCGCACCGGGGAATGGCTCTTCCATACCCAGTTGCCGTGCCCGGCGATTGGCAATGAAACGGAACTGCTGACTGTGGTCTGCCGCGTTGTAGCCCAAAATCGGATTAGGTAGCAAGTATTTGGCGTAAGCAACTTCCACCGCTTCGGCTTCATCCCACATCTGGCGCACCGCCTGTGGGTCGAGCTTGACGTTTTCTTCCTGCATGATCTGGCGCACCACCCGGATACCGAACGAACAGTGCAACACTTCGTCGCGCATGATGTATTGCAGTTGCTCAGCCGTGCCTTTCATCAGGCCGCGCCGTTGCAAGGCAAAAATCGGCGAAAAACCGTTATAGAACCAGCAACCCTCGAAGATACCAGCGAAGAAAGTGTAGGAGAGCACGAAATCGTGCAAGTCATCGCGGTTCTTCAGATCAATGTCGTGGCGCAGGGCATCGTTGAGGCGACGGTTGGCGAGTTGGATCTTGGCATTGATTTCCGGCACAACCCGGTAACGGTTATAAATTTCCGACTGGTCGAGACCAATGGTTTCGATGCAATGCTGGTATGTCCAGGTATGCAGGGCTTCTTCGTAGACCTGACGTGCCTGATAGATTTGCAGTTCCGGCGCGGTCATCTTTTCCATCACTGCCAAACCGATATTACGCATCGCCAGAATGTCGGAAGTAGTCAGGTAAGCCAGCACGTTTTCATAGACGTGGCGCTCTTCCGGCTTGAGGTTGTGGTGATAGTCGTGGACATCCTGCGCCATGTTGATGTCGAGTGGCGTCCAGTGGTTCTTGTTGGCATTGATGAAAAATTCCCACGCCCACGGGTATTTGAAGGGCGCGAGCTGGTTGATGTCACCGCTGCCGTTGATGACGCGCTTGTCTTCGGCGCGTACTGGCTGTTGCGGCTTGAACGTTTCCTGGGTGAAAGGTTGACGCGCAGGGCGTATGGCGCTGATTTGCGAAGCGGCTTCCGCTGTTACATCCGTGTTGCTGGAAGCCGCGCCCGTTACCGCCGTTGTAACCGCCGTCTGCTCCGTTGGCGGTTCAACTTGGGTTTCAGCACTGCGCTCACTGTCGTCTACCTCCACAGTAGGTTCATCAACAAAGAAATCATCCACTACCCGCAACTGCGGCTTGTTGCCATGCGTGCGAGGTGCGGGAGCGGCGAGGGGGTTATCCCAATTGAGCATCATATTTTAACTCTCCTGTAATCTTAACGCCAACCAAACCGTCATGGTTTGAGGGTGGCTGGTGGTAATTGAGCCAGTATTTCTCCGGCTCCCACGTAGCGTGGAAGCCCTAACACATTTTCCTGTGCGGATGCACAAACTTGTTGAAGATGTAAGCCGTCACGGTCAGGGCAGGTTTGTCATGCTCCAAACGCAGCAAGCGCATATTTGGGCCACCTGTTTTCTTTGCTCCGGTACGGATGAAGCTTTCGTGCTGCAAGTGCGGAGGAAGATCGCCCATTTTGCCGCCGGGCGGCAGGTGTTTAATGCGTTCAAGCACGATGCCGGTGTAGGATCGGGTTTCGTGGTTCAGGGCTTGGGTCATATATCCAGCCCCCGCAACAGTGGTTCTTCAAGGGTAATAATGTAGTCAAAAGCATAGCGGAGTTTATCCCGTGGAATCGCTGGTTTACCGCCCACTTCTTCCACCATATCGACCAGCAGACCGGGGAAGTCGATGCCGTTGGCAGACTTGCCCTCCTCAAACTGATACCCCTGTCCACGCAGAAATGCCCGAAATTTGTGTTCCAGATACGTACCAACAGCTTTACCGTCGGTTACACCAAACAGGGACGGCTCTGAATGTTTGCTCTCAACTGCCGCGAAACGGGCGGCTTCAGAACAGAGGGTATCAATAGTCAGTTGTTTCACTGGCACGCTTCGCAGTCAGGGTCGAGCAACGAACACGCCTTCGGTGCTTCCGACCCTACTTTCACCAGATTGGCTGCCATTTTGAGTGCCGGTTTTTGCCCGGTACTGGCTGGCACATCATCCGTACTGGTCTTTTCCGCCCCGGTAGCACCCAAAGTTCGCAGGTAATAAGTGGTCTTCAGCCCACGCACCCACGCCAGTTTGTAGAGGTTGTCCAGCTTCGTGCCATTCGGTTCTTTCATGTACAGGTTGAGCGACTGACCCTGGTCGATCCACTTCTGGCGGCGGCTGGCGGCTTCGACCAGCCAGCGGGCGTCGATTTCAAACGCGGTGGCGTATTTGGCCTTGATGGCATCCGGCACACGGTCGAGCGGCTGCACCGAGCCGTCGAAGTATTTGAGGTCGTTGATCATCACCTCATCCCACATTCCCAGGGCTTTCAAATCCTGCACCAGATAGGGATTGATGACAGTGAACTCGCCCGACAGGTTGGATTTGACGAACAGGTTCTGGTAAGTCGGCTCGATGGATTGCGACACGCCGCAAATGTTGGAAATGGTCGCGGTCGGTGCAATCGCCATCACGTTGGAATTGCGCATTCCTTGTGCTTTCACTTGGTTGCGCAACGCATCCCAGTCCAGCGTTTGGGTATGGTCAACGATGAAGTATTCGCCGCGCTCTTCGCCCAACAGTTCCAGCGAATCAATCGGCAGGATGCCCTTGCTCCACAACGAGCCGTTGTAGCTGGGATACTTGCCACGTTCGGCAGCCATGTTGCTGGAAGCACGGATGGCGAAATAGGCCACAGCCTCCATACTTTGGTCAGCAAATTCCACCGCTTCGGCAGAAGCATAGGCAAGGTTCATTTTGTACAGTGCATCCTGGAAGCCCATGATGCCCAAGCCGACCGGGCGGTGGCGCAGGTTGGAACGCCGCGCCTGCGGGACGCTGTAGTAGTTGTAGTCGATGACGTTATCCAGCATCCGCATCGCGGTGGTGACGCTGCGTTCCAGCTTCGCCATGTCCAGCTTGCCATCAACAACGTGCGCAGGCAGGTTGATCGAACCGAGGTTACACACCGCGATTTCACTGTCATTGGTGTGCAGGGTGATTTCGGTACACAGGTTGCTGGAATGCACCACACCCATGTGCTGGTTGGTGTAACGCACGTTGCACGGGTCTTTGAACGTAATCCACGGATGCCCGGTTTCAAACAGCATTCCCAGCATCTTGCGCCACAATTGCAACGCAGGCAGTTTGCGGAACAACTTGATGTCGCCGCGCGCCGCACGGGCTTCGTAGTCGGCGTAACGCGCTGCAAATGCCTTGCCAGTCAGGTCGTGCAGGTCAGGCACATCATCGGGGGAGAACAGTGTCCACTCACCCTCTTCCGCCACCCGTTTCATAAACAGATCGGGAATCCAGTTGGCAGTGTTCATGTCGTGGGTACGGCGGCGTTCGTCGCCCGTATTCTTGCGCAGTTCGAGGAAATCTTCGATGTCGATGTGCCAGGTTTCGAGGTAAGCACATACTGCCCCCTTGCGTTTGCCGCCCTGGTTCACCGCTACCGCCGTGTCATTCGCCACTTTCAGGAACGGCACAACCCCTTGCGATTTGCCATTTGTGCCCTTGATGTGCGCCCCCATGCCACGTACCCGTGACCAGTCATTGCCCAGACCACCGGCGTATTTCGACAGCAAGGCATTATCCTTGATGGCGTTGTAGATACCGTCCAGATCGTCAGAAATGGTGGTCAGGTAGCAGGAGGACAGTTGCGGGCGCAACGTACCGGAGTTGAACAGCGTCGGCGTGCTGCTCATGAAATCGAAGCTGGATAGCAGGTTGTAGAATTCGATGGCGCGTTCTTCGCGATCAACCTCGTGGATCGCCAAGCCCATTGCCACGCGCATGAAAAAGATTTGCGGCAGTTCAAAGCGCGTGCCGTTGTGGTGCAGGAAATAGCGGTCATACAGGGTTTGCAAGCCGAGGTAGGTGAACTGCAAATCGCGTTCAGGCTTGATGGCTGCGCCGAGTTTTTCCAGATCGTAACGTGCCAGTTCGTCCGCCAGTCGCTCGACTTTCACCCCGGTCTGGATGGTTTTTTTCAACACGTCGGAATACAACACCGCCATCTCCTGCTGGGTGGCTTCGACCGTCTGCCCTTCTAGGAAACTGAGGGCTTCACGGCGCAAGCTGTCCAGCAACATGCGGGCAGCGGCGTAGGAATAGTTCGGTTCGCGGTCGATCAGCACGCGGGTGCTGATGGTCAGTGCCGTGGCAACTTCCTTCTCGGAAATGCCGTCGTACAAGTTGCGCAAGGTGGCATTCATCACCTGCTGTTCGCTGACACCTTCCAGACCGGCAACGGCTTCCGCCACGATTTTGCGCAGACGGTCTTCATCCAGCGGCTTGAGATCGCCAGAAACGGTTTTGACCTGAATGTGATGCTCAGCCTTTTTGCCTTTTTTCTTGGCCTTGGATTCCTTTTCGGCACGCAGGCGGGCGCGTTCTTCGCGGTACAGCACGTAACTCCGCGCCACTTTGTGCTCACCGGCACGCATCATCGCCAGTTCCACCTGATCCTGGATGTCTTCAATATGCACCATGCCGCCTTCCGGGGTACGGCGCAACAGGGCTTCAATCACCTGCTCGGTCAGCTTGCGCACGGTGTCGTGGATACGGGCAGAACCAGAGGCATGGCTGCCTTCCACATCGAGGAAAGCCTTGGTCATGGCAACCTGGATTTTGCTGCCGTCGAAGTCTGTCACCTGCCCGTTGCGGCGGATAACCTTACACTGGAACGGAATCTGGGGCGTTGAAAAAACAGGGGCGGCAGTACCCTTGGCGGTCGTATCCGGTGCGCTGGCAGCTTGCATGGTAATCCTCAAATATCAGAAAACGGCTTGACAATACGGTTGAATTTTGATTTGGCCCAAAGTTGGATTTCTTTTGGGAAAATACTATAGGATGTGCTTTCACTAACGGTCAAGCACAAGATGTTGTCAGCAACCTGTGCGCAGCCTGTGGATAAGTGAGGCAAGTGCAGTACCGGTACGGAGTTTCTGCCCTCCGGCAAACCGCAGAAAAATATTTCAAACGTGTAACGTCCTACCATTGGTTTTTTCGATAATCACCGAAAATCGCGTGGTTGTTGCATCCAGTCAGAATCTTTTCTCGTACAATGCTGTGCGTCAGTACCTCTGACCACACAATAACCTTTGGAATAATGGAGATGAGCATGAATACCAAAACATCACTGAAACTGGCACTGGGCACTACATTCGCAGCGGGTCTGGCTCTAGGTGCTGCCCAAGCAGTGGCTGACAGCCCGTTTTCTGCCAATGCCCTGAGCAGCGGCTATATGCAACTGGCTGAAAACAAGGCCGGTGGTGAAATGAAATGCGGCGCTGGCATGTGCGGCGGCAACATGAAAAAAGCCGGTGAAGGCAAATGCGGCGGCGCGAAAAGTGACGAATGCCCGGCTGACACTGACAAAGACGGCAAAGTCACAAAAGAAGAATTCATGACCCACCACGAAAAAATGTTCACTGAAGCCGATGCCAACAAGGACGGTTCACTGGACGCTGACGAGCGCAAAGCCCTGCACGCCAAAATGGCTGAAGGCAAGTGCGGTGGCAAAGAAGGCAAATGTGGCGGAGCCAAGGCTGACGACGCTGCCAAACCTGCTGCTGATGCAGCCGCGCCAGCCGCAGCACCAGCAGCGACTGACAAACCGGCTGAAGAAAAGAAGTAAGCCATGCACCACCCTGCCTTGCATGGGGCAGGGCTTGGTTTCCGGCGCGACCATCTGGACGCGCTGGAATATCAAGTGCCTGACTGCATTGATTTCTTTGAAATTGCCCCGGAAAACTGGATCGGTACCGACAACACCAGCGCCAAACGTCTGCGGGCTTTCACCGAGCGTTACCCGTTCGTGTGTCACGGTCTGTCGCTGTCGCTGGGCGGTCTGACTCCGCTAAATACCGAGCTATTGACCGACATCAAGCAATTCATGCGCGAACACCATGTGCCGTTGTATACCGAACACCTTTCCTGGTGTTCCGACCACGGGCAGTTATACGACCTGTTGCCATTGCCGTTTACCGAAGATGCCATCAAACATACCGTTGCCCGTATCCGCCAGACCCAGGATGTGCTGGAACAACAGATCGGCATTGAAAACGCTTCCTTCTACCTGCAAGCCCCCCTCAACGAGATGGATGAAGCCGCTTTCATCAACACCATCCTGAGCGAAGCCGATTGCCTGCTGCATCTGGACGTGAACAACGTCTACGTGAATAGCGTCAATCATGCTTACGACCCCTATGAATTTTTACGCAAACTACCCAAGGAACGGGTGGTTTACCTGCACATGGCCGGGCATTACCAACAGGCAGAAAACCTGCTGATCGACACCCACGGGGAAGCGGTCATTGACCCGGTTTGGCAACTGCTGGATTTCACCTACCAGCAATTCGGCATTTTCCCCACCCTGCTGGAACGCGACTACAACATCCCCCCGCTGGCAGAACTCGTGCCGGAAGTGGCGCAAATCGCCAGCCTGCAACGGAAATACCGCGCATGAACGCCACGCAAGCCTATCAACGCGCTTTTGCCGCCCATTTGCGTGACCCGCAAGCCAACCCGCTACCAGCGGGGGTGAATCCCGCCCGTGCCGGGGTATATGTCGAGCTGCTGTTCAACAATGTGGAAGATTTCCTCAGCCATGCGCTGCCTGTGACACGCAGTCTGCTGGATGATGCCCAATGGCACGGGCTGGTACGGCAGTTTTACGCGGAACATGCCTGCCTGACACCCTATTTCCGCGACATTTCGGCAGAATTTGTGCAATGGCTAAGCGGGCGGTTTGCTGCTACCACACTCAGTGAAGGCTTGCCATTTTTGCTGGAACTGGTGCATTACGAATGGGTGGAAATCCCCCTGTTGCTTGACCCCACCGAGATCAACTGGCACGCCATCAACCCTGAAGGCGACTTGCTGACCGGGCTACCCGTGTTGAACCCGGTGATGTTGCTGCAAAGCTACCAATACCCGGTGCACCGTATCGGCGCGGATGCCTTGCCCACTGATACCGAGCCTACCCATCTGGCGCTGCTGCGAGACCCTCAGCGGGACAAAATCCACTTTGTGGAACTGAATGCAGCCACCATGCGCTTGTTGCAACTGTTACAAGCAGATATGGGCAGCCGGGATGCCATCCAGCAACTGGCACTGGAAATGCAGCATCCTGACCCACAGCAACTGCTTCATTTCGCTGAACAAATCCTCACACAACTGCGCACGCAGCAAGTCATCCTCGGCACTGCCATCCGTCAGGCATAAATACCAGTTTCTACCGGCATCATGTGCTGTTTGTTGGCAGAATATGCTATTAATGGTGGGTGTTTTGTATCAAACGAGTGTTCACGATGAAACAACCCCACCCTATCACGGCTGCTGTCGGCGGCCTGCTGTTATGCGCTACCCTGCTGACTGGCTGCGAACTCATGCCAGCACCGGAAACCGAGACCAAAAGTATCCAGGATATTGCTGCCGAAGCCCTTAATTCCAAAGGCAAACTGAGTAAGGAACAGATTGATGCCCTGATCAGAGCCAATGCCAAATGTTCACCCAATGACACCATCATCAACCGGTCGTAAACCATGCAAACGCTTGCCATCCTGCTGAGCGGCTTTTCGGTTTTCAGCGCCCTGTTGCTGATGCTGACCCACTTCCGCTGCGAGCATTACAAGGGCAACACGCTGGCACAAGGCATGGGCATCATCCTGTTGCTGACCCTGGCAGCCTTGCAACTGGCACATTTTGCCTGGTTGCAGGGTGATGCCGATCTCATCCATACCCCTTACTATCAGGTCATGCTGTTTGCGGTGGCTCCTGCGTTTTACCTGTTCAGCAAACCGTTGCTACAGGCTGAAACCACGCTCAACCCTTACCAGATACTGCATCTGCTGCCGGTACTGATTGCCCCGCTGCTGCCCTTCCGGCTGGCCTTGCCGCTGGCGTTTGCCATAGGTGCTGGCTATTTGCTGTGGCTGGGCTGGCATGTGTATGCCTTGCGGGCGCAACGTAGCCGCTTCCGGCTGGAACTGCTGATTCTCGGCGCGGTGTTTGCCCTTGCCCTGCTGGTCATGCTGCTGGGGCTGGGCTTACCCTTGCTGCCCGAACAACTGTTTTTCAGCCTGTATGCGAGTGCGATTGGCGGGGCATTCCTGCTGGTTGGCATGGCGCTGGGGCTGACCCCGCAACTGCCCACCGATGTGGCGGAAGCCGCCCGCGAAACCTATGCCGTTTCCACCCTCGCCAATGTGGATGTGGAGGCGATGCTGATACGCCTTGGTAATCTGATGGATCAGGAACAGGTTTTTCAGGAACCGGATATGGATTTACCCACGTTGGCGGAACGCATGGCGCTTTCCCCGCACCAGTTGTCGGAACTGATCAACACCCGTATCGGCAAGGGCTTTTCACGCTATATCCGCGAATACCGGGTGGAAGCGGCGGAAGATTTGCTGCTAGATCGGCCTTCCATGCCAGTGCTATCGGTGGGGCTGGAAGTTGGCTTTACTTCGCAGTCGAATTTCTACGAGGCTTTCCGCGAAATGACCGGCATGACACCGGGGCAATACCGCAAGATTCACCAGCTTGCGGCTGCGGAATGATCTTTCCGTAAGCGGATTTTGTTCCTGAGCTATCAATGTGGAGGTTTTGCCTCCACTACTTGCCTATGCTGGCAAGTATCAACAACTTCAGGAAGCAGACATGAACATCCTCCTCACCGGCGCCAGTGGCTTCATTGGCGGGCATATCCGGCAGGCATTGCTCGCCGCCGGGCATCACGTCACCCCTGTTTCCCGCCAGCACGGGCTTGATTTCACCCGGATGCTCACCCCGCAAGACTGGTTGCCCCACCTGCAAAACGTGGAGGTGGTCATCAACAGCGTGGGCATCATTGCCGAAACCCGTGGGCAAACCTTTGCAGCCCTGCATTACCGTGCACCTGCTGCGCTGTTCCGTGCCTGCGTGATGGCAGGTGTGCCACGGGTGGTGCAGATTTCTGCGCTGGGTGCGGATGAACAGGCATTCACCCCCTACCAGTTGAGCAAGAAAGCGGCGGATGATGTGCTGCGTGAGCTGCCGCTGGAATGGTTCGTGCTGCGCCCGTCGCTGGTGTACGGAGAAGGCGGCAAGAGTTCGGCACTGTTCCGTTACATGGCTAACCTGCCGGTCATACCGCGGGTGGGGGATGGCGGGCAACGCATCCAGCCGGTGCATGTCAGCGATGTGGTGGCAACGGTCATGCAATGCCTGCAAGTGGCTTCGGCGCGGCGCACGCTGGATGTGGTGGGGGCTTACCCGCTGAGCTTTGTCGAGTGGCTACAAGCGATGCGGAGGGAGGCGGGGAAAAAGCCTGCCCTGACCTTGCCCATTCCACTGGGTCTGGTGATGGCAAGCGCACAGGTGGGGCGTTTCCTTGTACCGATGTTGCACCCGGACAATTTGCGCATGTTGCAGCGGGGAAATGTGGCGAATGTACAGCCGCTAGCCGATTTTTTGGGGAGAAGCCCTCACCCCCCTGCCCTATCTCCCGCCAAGCAGGCGAGGGGGTGAAAGATGGAATATTTACTCCTGAAATATTTGCATATCCTCAGCATGGTGCTGTTGTTTGGTACGGGGCTGGGCAGTGCGTTCTACAAGTGGATGGCAGACCGCAGCGGCAATCTGGCGCATATCGCGGTGGTAAACCGGCATGTGGTGCTGGCAGACTGGATTTTTACCACGCCAACCGTGATTTTCCAGCCCTTGAGCGGTTTGTGGATGGTGGCGTTGCTGGGTTTGCCGCTGAGCACACCGTGGGTTGCCATCAGCCTGGGCTTGTATGTGCTGGCGGGTGTGTGCTGGTTGCCGGTGGTGTGGCTGCAAATTCGGATGCGCAACCTTGCTGATGCTGCGCTCATTTCCCAAACGCCCTTGCCTGCCCAATACTGGTGGTATGCGCGGGTATGGTTCTGGCTGGGTGTGCCCGCGTTTGTGGCGATGGTGGGCGTGGTGTTTTTGATGGTATTCAAATCCCAATTCGGAGGCTGACATGGCAACTCAACCCTTGATGCAACAAGCCCTTGGCCTGCAACGGAATCGCTAATAGCAGACTAACGACCGGATGTGAACGACCTTGGTACTTGCCAGCACCCAATAGCTTAGCTAAAGTCATGACTAACCAAGGAGCTAGCCATGCAAGTCAACATCCACGAAGCCAAAACCCAGCTTTCCCACCTCATACAATGCGTGCTGAACGGGGAGGAAGTCATCATCGCCCGCAATAATCAACCCGTAGTGCGCCTGCAAGCCCTCACCAAGCCACCCGCCAAACGCAAGCTCGGTTCACTACGCGGTTTGGTTAAATATGTCGCTGATGACTTCGACGCACCGCTGGATGATTTTCAGGAATACATGGCATGAGGGCATTATTGGATACCCATACCCTGTTATGGCTGGTTGATAACCCTGACAAACTGCCTGCCACCGTCACAGCCATCTGCGAAGACGAAAACAACGCCCTTTTCATCAGCATTGCCAGCTTCTGGGAACTCGCTATCAAGATGAGCCTCGGTAAAATCGAACTGGACGACAATGCCTTGGCTCACCTGAAAACATGGTGTGATGACAACACTGTCCAGCTTTTGCCGATCAGCCTGAGCCACTGCCAACAGGTTCAAACCCTCCCCTTCCATCACCGTGATCCGTTTGACCGCTTGCTGATTGCGCAGGCATTGTGCGATCAGTTGGTGCTGCTCAGTGCCGACGGGCATTTTGCTGATTACGGCGTTGAGGTGATTTGGAAACATTCAAAGGATACCTGATACCTGTCCAACAAACTCAGTCGTGAGTTCGGCAACGGTTTCAAAGAGCGCAATATCCAATACATGCGGGCGTTTTATCTGGCTTACCCAATTTCGCACGCAGTGAGTGCCAAATTGACGTGGACACACTATCGCCACCTGTTGCGCGTTGAAAACCCCGCCGCTCGCGACTGGTACGCCAACGAAGCTATCACCCAAGGCTGGAGCACCCGTGCCCTTGACCGCCAGATCAGCACCTTGTTCTATGAACGTCTGCTATCCAGCGGCGATGCGCACAAAACGGGAGTCGCTGCCGAAGCCCGACAATTGATTGCCGAACAAGCTCCACCCGACCCGCGTGATTTCATCCGTGACCCTTACGTGCTGGAATTTCTGCAAGCCAAGGTGGACGCAGGTTTGTACGAGAAAGATCTGGAACAGGGTTTGATCAACCAGCTCCAACAATTCCTGATGGAACTCGGCAAAGGCTTCGCCTTTGTCGCGCGGCAAAAGCACCTGCGGGTTGAGGGCGAGGATTGCTTCGTCGACTTGGTGTTCTACAACTACCTGCTGAAATGCTTTGTGCTGATTGACCTCAAAATCGGCAAGCTGACGCATCAGGATGTGGGGCAAATGGATATGTATGTGCGGGTATTCGAGGAGCAGTACCGGGGCGAAGGCGATAACCCGACGCTGGGTTTGTTGCTGTGATCCGAGCGCAATCAAGCGGTTGCCAAGTATTCACAACTGGCAGATAACCCGCAACTGTTTGCCAGCAAATATAGCCTGTACCTTCCGACCGAGGATGAATTGCGGCTGGAGCTGGAGCGTGACCGCAGTCTGGTTGAGAGTGCGTTGGCGGAACAATCGGCGGTTTATCGAATGCCATCGACTACTGGCGTTTAGCCTCACAGGCTTGTTTGTCCTCGGCGCGTTGGTAGGCATGGCGGTGTCGGTGGTGGATGGCAAGCTGCATTACAGCGGGCGGCATCTGGTGCTGAAGCTGGGCAGCGTGCTGATCCCGATCCCGGAATGGCTGGTGTTGGGGCATACCACGATTGTGGAAACGGCGTTGGACGAGGGCGGGTTTGCGATGGATTTTAGGCTCACGCACCCGTGGTTTGGGCAGGTGTTCCGTTATGCGGGACAATTTCGCACGGAATCACGCACCTAAAAATCGCCGCCGCTACGCGGCGGACGCTCCCGGCACTGGCGTGATCTGGTGCTGCTCCGCGACGCACCTGCTCACACCCGCGCCGTCCGCGTAACACCCCGCCTCCGGCGGCTGCGGCTCTGCCGCCCTGCATGACCTGAGATCATAGTGTCACCGAAAGAAAACGGGGTATGCGTTCCTGCGCGGCAAGCGTATTCCCACTCTGCTTCCGTCGGCAGACGCGGGCTTAAGTCCGCTACCCGTGCGTTCAGTTGCTGGAAAAAACCTTGCACATCATGCCAACTGACCTGTTCCACCAGGTTATCGAGGTTATCCTGAAAATAGGCGGGATTTTCACCCATCACCGCTTTCCACAAGGCTTGGGTACAAGCCGTATCCGCCAACCCAAACCCCTTGCACATTTAGGTCAGCGTAATGCCCGTATGAATCGCTGCCTGCGTTGCTTGCCCACGGGGGAGAAATCCCCCTCGTTCCCCCGCTCCCGCCCACATGATGCCCAATCGCACCCAACAACGAAGCCCAATGAAGCTCCTCGCAAAAATCCAGCACCTGTAAATGCCGTAACCACAACGGGTGACGCACCTTTTCAGCCAGTACCGGGATCACCGGAATACCGATGTCTTCCGCCATGCTGACTTCATTGTGTACCCACTTGGAAGTACGCACTTTTTCGGAAACGACCAGCACCATCACATCGCTGCTTTCGAGTTCAAACTCCAGCTTGTGATACCACACATCCCCCGGTTTCAAACCCCTGAGAAAAACAACCTGACATCCCGTGTGACCAGAGCTGAACACCCTCATAGACCAGCTAGCCCCATCCGTGTAGCATACCGCCCGTATAAATAAAACCTAAATCAAGGAGTTTGCAATGGCGGGTGGCAGCCTTTTAGCCTTACTGGACGACATTACCACCGTCCTCGATGATGTTTCCGTCATGACCAAAGTGGCGGCGAAGAAAACGGCAGGCGTGTTGGGCGATGACCTTGCCCTGAATGCCCAACAAGTGACAGGGGTACAGGCCGACCGTGAATTACCGGTGGTATGGGCGGTTGCCAAAGGCTCTTTCATCAACAAGCTGATTCTGGTTCCAGCAGCCTTGCTGATCAGTGCCATTGCCCCTTGGCTGATTACCCCGCTGCTGATGATCGGTGGTGCTTACCTGTGTTTTGAAGGTTTCGAGAAAATCGCCCACAAGCTGCTGCACAACCACCACGAAGCTGCCCAAGAGGAAGCAGAATTACTGGAAGTGGCACGTAACCCTGACATGGACATGGTGGCTTTCGAGCAGGACAAGATCAAAGGGGCTATCCGCACCGACTTTGTGCTGTCGGCTGAAATCATTGTGATTGCGCTGGGTGTGGTGGAAAAAATGCCGTTTCTGCAACAGGTACTATCCCTGTCCACCATCGCCATCCTGATGACTGTGGGTGTGTACGGGCTGGTGGCAGGCATCGTCAAGCTGGACGATCTCGGTTTATACCTGACCAGAGGGGCAAGTGGTTTCCGCCGAGCCATCGGCAATGGCATTCTGGCGTTTGCGCCCTGGCTGATGAAAGCGCTCTCGGTGGTTGGTACTGCCGCGATGTTTCTGGTCGGCGGTGGCATCCTGCTGCACGGCATTCCGCATTCGCATGATTTTCTGCATGGGGCGGAACTGTTCGTGCAACAGGTCGGCTGGCTGGGTGGCGTGTTGGCAGCGATTGCCCCGATCTTGCTGAGCGGTCTGTTCGGGGTGTTGGCGGGTGGTCTGGTACTGGCAGTGGTTGCGCCAGTTTCCGCCCTGATCGGCAAATTCCGTCAGGCTAGCTGAGCTTACCCAGCAATGCCTTCAACTGGCGGGTGTGCTTGGCATACCCGCTGGCATCCGGCAGGTAACAGAGCGTTTCATACACTTGGGTAAAGGCACGGATGTTGTCCGACTGCGCAGGCAAGGCTGCCGCTGCCTGTTGCGCAAATGCCCCCGGAGCCTGCCCCGGCTGACGCACTACCCCGCGTTTCGCCAGGATTGCACAAAAACGCCGGTAGAGCTGGTGTTCCAGTGCTTCGCGGGCATGACGGCGTGCCAACCCCAGCATCAGCAGCCAACCCAGCAGAATGACAACAAGGACACCCCCCACCAGCGTCGCCACCCGCAGCAAGGTCAGTTCACCCAGAATGGCGTGCAGCAAATCCATCTGCGTCGTCTGATCATAACCCAGAACCCAGCGCTGCCAACCGTATTGCACTGCATCCAGCTTGTGGCGCAAACCATTCAGCCACGGCAGGTGACGGGTACTGAGCAACTGGCCTTGCAGAAAACTGCCTTCTGCCTGTACGGCGGCTTCCAGCCCCTGCTCCACCCGTTGCGGGGCAATCACCGCTGTCGGGTCAATCTGCACCCAGCCCTTGCCTTGCTGCCAGACTTCCGCCCAGGCATGGGCATCGTACTGGTGAACCGCGAGGTATTGCCCTTGCGCATTCCATTCCCCACCCTGATAGCCAGCCACCACCCGCGCCGGAATGCCCGCTGCCCGCATCAGGAACACGAAACTCCCGGCATAATGGGCGCAAAACCCGCGCTGTGATTCAAACAGGAATTCATCAATGGTATTGCTGTCGCCCAGCGTGGGCGGGCGCAGGGTGTAGAAAAACTGTTGCTCACGGAAACGTGCCAGCACCTTGTCGATATACGCCTGCTCGCTCCCCGTCTCTTGCCGCAGGCGTTGCGCCAGTTCCCGGCTGCGCAGGTCGCCATCCGTAGGTAACTGCAAGGCCAGCTCACGCAAGGAAGACGCCAGTTGTACATCACGCAGGGCTTGCGGATAACTGGTGGCTTTCAACAACAGGGGAGCTTGAAGCTCCTGCGCTGCCATCACCCGGAAATCAGCCGCCTGCAACACGTCTCCAGCCACTTTCAGGGTTGGCGACAAGGTAAACAGCCAAGGCTGCCCGGTCTTTTCGTATACCGCCTCGTATTCAATGGGTGTCCCCGCCACCTGCACCGCATCAGGGCGGAAAGCATATTCCTGCCTTACCAGTTCCTTCATTTGCCACAAATCCGGGGTTTGCTCGAATTGCCGCCATTCGTGCCCGTCAAAATGGTTGAGTACCAGCCCACGCCAGTACAACTGGTTCTGCGCAGGGCGTTCCCCCTTGAATGTCACCCGGAAAGCCAGTTCCGCCGACTGGCTGAGGCTGGCAATATCCCCCGGCGTCATGCGGTCGGAAATGCCGGTTTTGGCCTGATCCGTCAGCATCGGCAATGACCACAGCGGCTGCAAACGTGGCGCAAACACAAACAGCAGCAGCATCAACGGCACACACTGCAACAACATCACCGCTGCCAGCCGCAGGTTGAAACGTACATTTTGCACAGCGGTAAATTCCGCCACGGTTTGCTGTGTGCCAATCAATGCGCCGGTCAGCACCACCAGCGAAACCACCCCATACAACCCCGCCAGAATGCTTTGCGTATACAGGAAATGCAGCGCCACCAGAAAATAACCGATGAACACCACCACCAGCGCATCCCGCCGCTGGATCACTTCCAGCGACTTGAAGGCAAACCCCAGCAGCAACAGCGCTGACATGGCTTCCAGCGAAGGGAACTTCAAACCACTCAGGAACAGGCCACCGATCCCAAACAGCATCAAGCCCAGCTTGAGCAGGGTTCCCGGCTGGCTTGCCCCGCCTGACAAGACCCACAAGCGCCAGCCCGCCGCAAACAGCACCAGCGGAATCAGCCACACCGGCAAATGCAGGGCAAAGGGCAACATCACCACCAGTTGCGCCGCCAGTAACCAGATCATGCCGGAGTAAGTGATGTAATTATTCCCCCCCGTCCCCAATCCGTTACCCATCTGTCACCCCGTACAATGCCAATGCCCGCAAACACTGTGCCTTGTGGCCTTCACCCTTGCCGGGCGCAATGGTTTTACCGGGCAGTTTCAAGCCGTAGCAACGCTGAGCCTGATGGAATTCCAGCACCTTGCTGCACAGGTGTGACAGGCGTACCTCAATCCCCGGCAAGGGCAGCTCGTCCCAGTCCAGCCATAGGTCGTGGCTGGCATAATCGGCGAACACCTTGGTATGCAGCTTGCCGGTGCGGGCATATTTTCCCCAATGGATATGTTTGGGCGCATCACCGGGACGATAGTCACGGATACCGCCAAAATCACTGCTGCCCCCGGCAATTTCCAGCCCGTCTTCACTGCTGACAACCGCCGCCTTGCCTTGCGCCTGCCAGTTTTTTTCCACGGGTTTGGGATAAACAATGCCCTGCATATCCAGCGTCACATATGACCAGGCCAGTGCCAGCCCGGCAGGATAGCGGGTAGCAACATGGATGCGCGGTGGCTGGAAACGCCCACGTTGCGTGGTACTGTGGGACAGTTTCACGCGGGTACTGCTGACTGTCGCCAGATTGACCTGCACGGCATCCTCACCCGGCCAGCCCAGATGCAGGGCAAATTTGCGCTGGGTGTCAGGGCAAGCCAGCCCGATTTCCACCACGGCTTTTTCCCCGGCAAAACAGGGTTCCACACCAATGGCACTGATGGTCAGCCCCGACAGGTTGCGCCATGTGTAGAAAATGTTGAGCAACAACAACGACAGCAACCAGAAACAGACGGCATAGACCAGCGAATTTTGGAAGTTGATCCCCAGCAGAAACAGCAGCAAGACCATCAGCAGCAGCCCCAGCCCGGTCTTGCTGGGAACGATGAAAATGCGGCGCTGGTCAAGGGTGGTTTCGCGGGCTTGTGGCAAGCGCTGTTTTACCCAGGCATCCAGCCGGGCTTGCAAGGCTTCAACCATGACCGCTGCCAATCACGTCCACTTTGTCGAGGATATGCCGCGCCAGTTGCTCACCCTGTGTTTCCTCGCGCCCGACCAACCGATGGCCTGCCACTGCCACAAACACGGCTTGCACGTCTTCCGGCAGCACATGCCCACGCCCTTGCAGCAATGCCCAGCTTTGTGCACTTTTCACCAATGCCTGTGCCCCGCGTGGTGATAGCCCCAAATGGCATACGTCGCTTTGCCGGGTATGTGCAATCAACCGCTGAATGTAATCCAGCAGGTTGTCTGACAGCTTGACCTGTGGAACCAGCGATTGCAGGGCCTTCAGGCGTTGCCCATTCAACACTTGCGGCAAGTTTGCCAGCGCCTGCCGCCCGTTGCGGCCTTTCAGCAATTCCCGCTCCACCTGTGGGCCTGGATAGCCCAGCGATACCCGCAGCAGGAAACGGTCAAGTTGCGATTCCGGCAGGGGGAAGGTTCCCGACTGACTTTGCGGGTTCTGGGTAGCAATCACGAAAAACGGGCTGGGCAGACGATGGGTTGTGCCATCCACACTCACCTGCCCTTCCTCCATCGCTTCCAGTAGGGCGCTTTGCGCCTTGGGGGTGGCACGGTTGAGTTCATCGGCAAGGAACAACTGGCTGAACACCGGGCCTGGGTGAAAACGGAAACTGCTGCTCTGGCTTTCAAACACCGATGCACCGATCAGGTCGGCGGGCAACAGGTCGCTAGTGAATTGCACCCGTTTGTATTCCAGACCACAAACCTGGGCAAGCGCATGTGCGAGGGTTGTTTTGCCCATGCCGGGCAGGTCTTCGAGCAGCAAATGACCGTTGGCGAGCAGGCAGGTCAGCGCTAGCCGCACGGGTTGTTCCTTGCCGAGAATGACTTTGTTCAACTGGGCAAGCGTTGCCTGGATGAGTTGCGGGGCAGCCGTTGTCATGTACGTTTCCATTATTGTTATGCATTGGGTATGGGAAACGACTTTACACCAGTGTGGCAGGCTTGCCTATTGGCTTGCGACCGCTGGTCGGTTAAATGCTTGCCAGATCACGCAACAGTTTGAACAGTTCGCGGCTGCTTTTCGGGGGCTTGTTGGCAGCCTGTTCCTTGCGGGCGTTGCGAATCAGGGTACGCAAGCGCTGCACATCCACCTCCGCATATTGCTGCATGAACTCGCCGATGGCGTCATCATCAGTCAGCAAGCGGTCACGCCAGCGTTCAAGCTGATGGAATTTTGCATTCTGGCTGCGGGCAGTGCGATCCCATTCGTCGAATTTGGCTTGGATCGGTTCCAGCTCTTCCTTGCGCATCAGCTTGCCGATGTATTGCTTCTGGCGACGGATAGCGCCGTAAGCCGTCAAGCGTTTGGCAAGCATGACCGCATCGTAGAGGACTTCCGACAAGCCCAGTTGGTCGAGTTGTTCCTGACGCAGCTCAATCAGGCGCTCACCCAAGGCTTGCGCTGCTTCGGCTTCGCGCTTGATTTCGCTTTTGCTGATGAAATCGTCGTCTTCATCGTCTTGGTCGGTGTAGTGCACGGGGTAATCCTGCCTGATGAAATAATGAATTGCAGTTTAAAGCAAAAAGGCTCCCGAAGGAGCCTTTCTGTTTGATGCGGACTTGCCGAAACTTAGTGACCGCGCATCTTGCCGATCCGGTGCAGCATTTCGATCTGCGCCTTGGCGGCTTCCAGCTCAGCCTGGATCGCCTCATAGTCGAGGTCTTCCGGGTCTTTGCCTTGCAGCGCGTCCTGGGCTTGCTTCATCGCTTCGCGGGCGGCTGCCTCATCGAGGTCTTCCGCACGCATCCCGGTGTCAGCCAATACCGTCACTACGTGTGGCTGGACTTCCAGTACACCACCGGAGACGAACAGCGATGCCATTGCGCCTTCTTCGGTTTTGTACTGCAACTCGCCTGCACGCAGCTTGGAAATCAACTGGGAGTGACGCGGGAGAATACCCAAGTCACCCATGACACCCGGTGCAATCACTTCTTCGACCGTGCCGGAGAACAAGGACTGTTCTGCCGTCACTACATCCAAATGAAATGTCATCGCCATGATGCCCTCCTATCAGAGCTTCGTAGCTTTCTCGACCACTTCTTCGATGCCGCCGACCATGTAGAACGCCTGTTCTGGCAGGTGGTCGTATTCACCGTTGAGGATTGCCTTAAAGCTGCTCAGCGTGTCTTTCAGGGTGACGTATTTGCCCGGTGAACCGGTAAATACTTCCGCCACGAAGAACGGCTGGGACAGGAAGCGCTGGATACGACGTGCGCGACCAACGACCTGTTTGTCGTCGTCGGAGAGTTCGTCCATACCCAGAATCGCGATGATGTCCTTCAGTTCTTTGTAACGTTGCAGGATACCCTGGACACCACGCGCGATGCTGTAGTGTTCCTGACCAACAACCAGCGGGTCAAGCTGGCGGGAGGTGGAATCCAGCGGGTCTACCGCAGGGTAGATACCCAGTTCCGCGATGTTACGTGACAATACCAGAGTCGCATCCAAGTGGGCGAAGGTGGTCGCAGGGGATGGGTCAGTCAAGTCATCCGCAGGAACGTAAACCGCCTGGAAGGATGTAATCGAGCCAGTCTTGGTGGAAGTGATACGCTCTTGCAGTGCGCCCATTTCTTCCGCCAGTGTTGGCTGATAGCCTACCGCAGATGGCATACGACCCAACAGTGCTGATACTTCTGTACCCGCCAGGGTGTAACGGTAGATGTTGTCAACGAACATCAGAACGTCACGACCTTCGTCACGGAAGTATTCCGCCATGGTCAGACCAGTCAACGCTACGCGCAAACGGTTGCCAGGTGGTTCGTTCATCTGACCGTAAACCAGTGCTACCTTGTCGATAACGCCGCCTTCAGTCATTTCGTGGTAGAAGTCGTTCCCTTCACGAGTACGCTCACCTACACCTGCGAATACAGACAAACCGCTGTGTTGCTTGGCGATGTTGTTGATCAGTTCCATCAGGGTTACGGTTTTACCTACACCCGCACCACCGAACAGACCGATTTTACCACCCTTGGCGATTGGCATGATCAGGTCGATAACCTTGATGCCCGTTTCCAAGATGTCGATACCGGATGACAATTCATCATACGCAGGCGGCGCACGGTGGATTGGCATTTTGGTTTCGCAAGCAACCGGGCCTGCGTTGTCTACCGGATCACCCAGTACGTTCATCACGCGACCCAGTGTACCAGGGCCTACCGGAACAGAGATTGGCGCACCTGTGTTCGCCACTTGCATACCACGACGCAGACCATCAGAAGCCCCCATCGCGATAGCGCGTACAATGCCGTCACCCAACTGCTGCTGGACTTCCAAGGTCAGACCCTGGTCGGCTACTGTCAACGCATCGTAGACTGCCGGAACGTTGGCGCGTGGGAATTCCACGTCGACAACCGCGCCGATAACTTGAACGATGTTTCCAGTACTCATTATTCAGTACCTCACTAAAATTTAAAATCCGTAACAGCCTTAGACAGCCGCAGCACCTGCAACGATCTCGGAAATTTCCTGGGTGATTGCCGCCTGACGCGCCTTGTTGTAGATCAGCTTCAGTTCGCCGATCATTTTACCCGCGTTGTCGGAGGCGCTTTTCATCGCAACCATCCGCGCTGCCATTTCACAGGCAACGTTTTCAACAGCGCCTTGGTAAATCAGCGATTCAATATACCGCTGCATCAACGCATCAATGACTTCTTTCGACTCAGGTTCGTAGAGATAGTCCCAATGGTGCTTGATTGAATCCGTGCCAGAAGCAACCACCGGGATGAGCTGTGTCACCTGCGGCTTTTGCGTCATGCTGTTGACGAATTCATTCTCAACCAGGAAAAGGCGATCAATCCGGCCTTCCTCGTAAGCATCCAGCATCACCTTGATCGTACCAATCATATCCGCCACTTTGGGGGTATCCCCCATGTGGGTTTTCTGGGCAACGATCCCGTAACGACGGAACGCCGCAGCCGCTTTGGCACCGAAAACACAGATGTCGACTTCGACATCCTGTTTTTTCCATTCTGCCATGCTCTGCAACGCACGCTTGAACAGGTTGACATTCAAACCACCACACAAGCCCCGGTCAGAGGACATAATGATGTAGCCAACCCGTTTCACGTTTTCACGCGTCTGGGTATAAGGGTGTTTGTACTCAAGATGACCATAGGCCACGTGGCTTACCACTTGGCGCATTTTGTCAGCATAAGGGCGGCTGGCTTTCATCCGATCCTGCGCACGACGCATTTTGGATGCAGCCACCATTTCCATTGCCTTGGTGATCTTCTTGGTATTGCCGATACTCTTGATCTGGGTCAGTATTTCTTTACCAACTGCCATAGTAATGACCTCCCATTACCAGGTGTTGGTTGACTTGAATGTTTCCAGTGCTTTTTTCATTGCACCAGCAATCTCGTCGTTGAAATCACCTTTCTCGTTGATCTTGTCCAGCAGTTCCTTTTGGGAAGAGCGCAGGTAGCTCAGCATCGCGGCTTCAAAGTCCACAATTTTCTTCGCGTCTACGTCATCGAGGAAACCCTCGTTGGCGGCATACAGCGAAAATGCCATTTCTGCCACGGACAGTGGGGAGAATTGCGGCTGCTTCATCAGTTCAGTAACGCGCTGACCACGAGCCAAGGACTTACGTGTACCTTCGTCAAGGTCGGAGGCAAACTGGGAGAATGCTGCCAGTTCACGATACTGCGCCAGTGCCAAACGCACACCACCACCAAGTTTCTTGATGATCTTGGTTTGTGCAGAACCACCTACACGGGATACTGACAAACCTGCGTTGATCGCTGGGCGGATACCGGCGTTGAACAGGTCGCTTTCCAGGAAGATCTGACCATCAGTGATCGAGATTACGTTGGTCGGAACGAACGCAGAAACGTCACCACCCTGGGTTTCAATGATTGGCAGTGCAGTCAATGAACCTGTCTGACCTTTCACCTCACCCTTGGTGAATTCTTCAACGTACTCCGCATTTACACGCGCCGCACGCTCCAGCAAACGGGAGTGCAGGTAGAATACGTCCCCTGGGTAGGCTTCACGACCCGGTGGGCGGCGCAGCAACAGGGAAACTTGACGGTAAGCCCAAGCCTGCTTGGTCAAGTCGTCGTATACGATCAGGGCATCTTCACCACGGTCACGGAAGTATTCACCCATGGTGCAACCCGCATAAGGCGCGAGGTATTGCATGGAAGCCGGGTCAGCCGCTGTTGCAGCCACCACGGTAGTGTATTCCAGTGCGCCGTACTCTTCCAGCTTGCGAACTACGTTGGCAACAGAAGAGGCTTTTTGACCGACGGCAACGTAAATACATTTTACGTTCTTGCCTTTCTGGTTGATGATTGCATCGACTGCTACGGCAGTTTTACCAGTTTGGCGGTCGCCGATGATCAGTTCGCGCTGACCACGACCGATTGGCACCATGGAGTCCAGCGCTTTCACACCGGTTTGTACCGGCTGGTCAACGGACTTACGTTCAATAACGCCCGGCGCTACACGTTCGATAGGTGCGAAACCATCGTTATCGACCGGACCTTTACCGTCAATCGGGTTGCCCAGTGCGTCTACGACGCGACCCAGCAAACCACGACCGTGTGGCACTTCCAAAATACGGCCTGTACATTTTACGGTGTCGCCTTCAGTGATACCTTTGTAGTCACCGAGGACAACCGCACCGACGGAATCACGTTCCAGGTTCAAAGCCAGACCGTAAGAACCGTTGGAGAATTCGATCATCTCGCCGGACATTACATCGCCAAGCCCGTGAAGGCGGACGATACCATCCGTAACGGAGACAACCGTACCCTCAGTGCGAGCTTCAGCGCCAGATTCAAAGCTGCTGATGCGCTTTTTAATCAGGTCACTGATTTCAGTTGGGTTAAGTTGCATATGCTATTCCTCAATCTATCGGCTGGGCTTAACGCGCCAACGCCGCCTTCATATCTTTCAGCCTGCTATGGATCGAGCCATCAATCACCAAGTCACCCGCGCGGACAATCGCGCCTCCCATCAGGGTTGGGTCAACTTTGGTAACGAGCTTGATCTCACGTCCCAAGCGTTTCTGGAGAGCCGCAGCGATCTTCTGCTGCTGGTCATCACTCATTTCCTGTGCAGAAACAATCTCCGCTTCTATCGCACCTTCTGCTTCCGCCCTCAATTGCTCGAAGATGGTCGCCATTTCCGGCAACAGTGCGAAACGGTCATTTTCCGCCAGAGTCTTAAGCAAATTGCGACCCTGATCGTCGAGCGCATCACCTGCAATCTCGGCGAAAATGTCTGCTTTCTGCTCTTTGCTCATGCGAGGATGGGCCAGCAAGGAAGCTGAACCTTCTGCCGCGACTACCGCAGACATGGCTGCCAGTTGTGCTGACCACTGGGGCAGCTTCCCGGCTTCCTGAGCCATCTCAAACACCGCACGGGCGTAAGGACGGGCAGCGGTTGTCAATTCAGACATGGTTCATTCCTCAGATTTGTGCGGCCAGTTCGTCCAATGCTTTGGCGTGTGCTTTAGCATCGACTTCACGACCAAGAATTTTCTCAGCCCCAGCAATAGCCAGTGCAGAGACCTGTGAACGCAGGCTTTCACGAGCGCGGGAAACTTCCTGCTCGATGTCTGCCTGAGCAGCCACTTTCACGCGACCTGCTTCTTCCACAGCGGCATTCTTGGCTTCGTCGACGATTTCAGCCGCACGCTTTTGCGCTTGTGCGACGATTTCGGCAGCTTCAGCCTTGGCCTTTTTCAGTTCGTCCAGTGCTTTCTGGCGAGCCAACTCTTCTTCGTGCTTGCCTTTTTCGGCAGCAGCAAGACCGTCCGCGATACGCGCTTTACGATCTTCCAGCACTTTCAGCATTGGCTCCCACAGAACGCCCTTGATAAACCAGATCAGGATCGAAAAAACGATCATCTGACCAATCAGGGTTGCAGTTACGTTCATGGGTTTAACCTCCGAATGTTAGTAACAACGTGTAACAATCGGATGATTAACCGCCCGCTGCTTTCATCGCTGCGGTGAATGCACCTGCGATAGGGTTAGCAAAGATGAACCACATAGAGATACCCAGAACGATCATTGGGAATGCTTCCATCAGACCGCCAGTGAACAGCATTTGACCAGTCAATTGCGCACGCATTTCAGGTTGACGTGCGATGCCTTCGATGAATTTGGAACAGATCATACCCCAGCCCAGTGCAGAACCCAGACCAGCAGCCGCCAGGATGATACCAACGCCAACCGCAGTGTATGCGTAGATCATTGCAAGATTTGCTTCCATTGTTTCAGTCTCCAGAAAAGTTAAAAATCAAAAAAGTAAAAATAAAACCGTAACGCTTAGTGATGTTCGCCGCCCTGACTTGCCAGACCCAGATAAACAATGGTCAGCAGCATGAAGATGAACGCCTGCAATGGCACAACCAACAGGTGGAAGAGTGCCCACAATGACCCCAGTGCTACCTGCGCAGGCATTGCCCAAACAGAAAACGCCAGCAGTGCAATCAACAGGAACAGCAATTCGCCCGCGAACATGTTTCCGAAGAGACGAAGGCCAAGACTGATGGGTTTGGCAACCTCTTCAATCAGGGTCATCACGAAGTTGATCGGGGCAAGAATGATTTTCACCACCACATTTTCTGCTGAAAACGGATGGAAGAAGAAGGACGTAAAGTATCCCACTGCCCCTTTGCTTTTGATGTTGTAGTACAAAATCAGCGCAAACACGGACAAGGCCAAACCAAACGTGGTGTCAAGATTGGTGGTTGGAACAACCTTCAGGTAAACGTGATGCGGATCAGCACCAAACAAGCTAGCAATGCCACCAGCCAAAGCAGGCAACAAATCAACAGGCAGGAAGTCCATTGAGTTCATCAACAGAACCCAGACGAAGATGGTCAACGCCAAAGGACCAACCAAACGGTCGGCATTCGGAAAAATGTCTTTGACTTGTTGGTTGACGAATTCAACCAGAGTTTCCACGACATTCTGCGCCCCTGTAGGCGCATCAGGATTGAGATTTTTGCCAACTTTCCAGGCAAAGAAAGCAAACAACCCTGCGAGTAGCGCACTGAACAAGAAAACGTCTACGTGAAACACGTTGAAGTCAACAATTTTGACTGCTTCCCCGTGCTCAACGCCAACGCTCCAGTTGGTCAGATGGTGCTGGATATACTCAACAGGTTTTGAGATTGCTGGCGCGTTAGACTCGCTCACAATTCACCCCGTACACTAAAGTTAAAAAACCTTTGCTGGAATCACCCGGCCTGGCGGGTTCCCATCAGCATATAAGCCAGTTGCGCCACCATAAACGTTCCCAACAAGGGAACTGGGGTCAGTTCCAGGTAGCCAAGACCGAAACCCAACGCAACCAGCACAAATACAAATCGTTGTACAACCCCAAAGTACAGCGCATACACACTACGCTCCGGGTTTGTTTTGGCTATTTCCCCTGCCACTGCGACGCGCCGGGAAAGCAGCATGGTATTGGCAAGTGCCACCGCACCACCATAGAATGCAGGAAGCAACGCCGCATCACCTTGATAAAACCGGGAAACTGCTGCTCCCGCCAGTATCAGGATCGCCTGAATGATAAGTACGTTGCGCATCTGCTCCTTGGTCGTTACCTGGCTAAGCCTTGTCCGCGAATCCGGGGAGTATAAAGATATACTAATATAGGGTCAACCACTGGATGAACGCGATGATACCCCCTCTTGGGAAGTGCTTGCAACTGATATTGTCGACATTTCTGCTGCTTATGCCATTCACGGGCAGTGCCAGCGAAAAGCCGCCCAGCACAAAGGAAGCAAATGATTTCCAGACCATCAGTGCAGAAATGCGCAGCAGGAAACTGCCATTATTACTTGCATTTCGTGCTGAATATTGCGGCTTCTGTCGACAATTAGAAAACGAATACCTAATTCCCATGCAGCAGGATCAACGCTACACCGAGCGTATCCTGATTCGCTCATTCACGTTGGGCGCAACAGAAACACTAACCGATTTTGACGGGAAAAAGTTGGAGGCCGAAACATTCACCAACCGTTACAGCGCTTCACTCACGCCAACACTGGTTTTTCTGGATGCCGACGGCAAGGAAGTAGCAGAACGGCTACTGGGCTATAGCAACCCGGACTTTTACGGCAGCTATCTGGAAAGCGCCATTGACGCCGCATACAAGGCAGTCAATGGCAAAATGTAGCGGGGCGTGCAGAACACACCCCCAACAGCAGGGTTAGCGGGCGCGGACAAAACGGCGCACTTCCGCCAGATGGCGGCGGCTGACTTCCAGTTGATCCTTGACGTTATCCAGCACCACCTGAGTGCGACCAATGGATGACTTGGACAAACCGGAAATAGCTGTTTTGGACACCAGCGCATTGCGGTGGATACGGATGAAACGGTCAGCCAGATCGGTTTCCAAAGATTTCAGCGACTCTTCGATAATGACCTCGCCTTTCTTGTGGCGCACGGTCACATATTTTTGGTCTGCCTGGAAGTACACAACGTCTTCAATCGGGATCAACTCAAGATTACCGCGCATACGGGCGCAGATATGCTTGCGTGATGCCAGATTGCGACCATCGCGGTTTTCCAGAGCCTCCATGCGTTGGGCACGGTTCAGGGAGCGGGCTTGTTCCAGACTTTGTAATAATTGTTCTTGTCTAATCGGTTTCATAAGATACCCTGTTGCTTTTGTTGAAAAGGCTTCTAAAGCATATTCACCATACGCTGTGGTGAATATGACGGCAGGAGGGCTGTCCATGCCCGAAATGTGCCGCGCGGCTTCCAGCCCGTCCATTCCAGGCATGGAAATATCCATCAGCACAATGTCCGGCTGATAACGTTCTGTCATCAGCACTGCATCCACCCCGTTTTCGGCTTCTGCACAAACTCCGTAGTCGATCTGACTGGCCAATAATCCCTTGATACGCTCGCGGGCATACTCCTCATCATCAACAACCAATATTTTCAATGTCATAGTTCTTCTACTCCTTGGGGATGGAAAATGAGACCCGGTACTGCTGGACACCCTTCTGAATCTTCAAATTAGCCCGGTCGCCATAAGCCAGCTTCAAACGGCTGGTCATGTTCTCCTGAGCTATGTGGTTTCCTTTTGTGTGGGTACTGACACCCGTCGGGGGCAACGGGTTGGTAACAGACACATCCAGACGATTACCTGCGTCATACAGGCTGACTGTCAACAGCCCTCCATCCTGACGTGGCTGGATTCCATGATAAACGGCGTTTTCAACCAGCGGCTGCAAGATAAACGGTGGAATTTCCATATCCAGTGGCAGACTATTGCGATCCATATCCAGATTGACATGCAGGCGTTTTTCGCCCAGACGCAAACCTTCCATACGCAAATAAGCCAGTGTCAAATCCAGCTCTTCCTTGAGAGGGATACGGGAACGCTTGTCCAAGGTCATGCGCATGATGTCAGACAAATCCAGCAATGCCTCCTCGGCCCTGTCCGGTTTGATGTGCACCAAATGAGCAATGGTATTCAGGCTGTTGAACAGGAAGTGCGGGCGCATCCGCGCAGACAAGGCAGCATATTTGGCAGCGGAGTCCGCTTCGATGGTTTCTTCCCACTGACTATGGATATAGAAATACCGCAGTAACACCAGCACGATAACCAGACTGATGACCAGATTCTTGAAAATGAACAGGGTACTGACCACCGCGTCGCTCACAACACCTGTCCTGCCCGACAATTCCAGTCCCAAGATGGAAGCCGCCAAGGTAAACACCGCCACGGTTGCCAGCACAATCACCGAAGCACGCGCAACCGAAGGCTTTTCCACAAAACGACCGATGAAACACAGGGAAAAAATGGAAGCCAGTGTCACCCACTGCACAAACAGCGAATGCAAACCAAGGTTAACAAAGAAATCGCTCAGATCGTTGGCAACCGTCAACGCCAGCACAACTGCCAGAAATTCCGCAGCCAACACAGCACGCAACAATGCCTGTGGCACACAGAGATTGGGCAAGTAACCTAACGTTTTTCCATTGAATGATGGCATCTCTTGCTCTCAATCAGGCCAACCCGTAACGGGCGTTAACGTTTGGAACCTGATCCAGTTTTTATCGTTTGTAATTTTTATTCATTAGCTGGCCTGACTAGCAGGCTGAGCAATTATGTATACTATCTGCAACCAACGTTGCCGTAGTACCACATATGAACTGCATTTTTAATTCTTCCACAATGTGATAATGTCTGGCAACTTTTTTTAGCAACTTGATGAAAAATCAGTACTAACCCATGAGCCAACAGCAACAAGACTCTACCAGGGACAAACCCTGGGGTGGACGCTTCAGCGAATCCACCGACGCTTTCGTCGAAGAATTCACCGCCTCCATCAACTTTGACAAACGTCTGTACAAGCACGACATCCAGGGATCCCGCGCCCATGCCCGCATGTTGGGTAAGGCAGGGATATTAAACGCCAGTGAAGTTGAACAAATCCTGAGCGGATTGGATGCTATTGAAAAAATGGCAGATAACGGTGAGCTGGAGTGGAAAGTCGCTCTGGAAGACGTGCACATGAACGTGGAAGCCCGCCTCACCGACCGGATCGGTATAGCTGGCAAGAAACTGCACACCGGACGCTCACGCAATGATCAGGTAGCCACCGATGTACGCCTGTGGCTGCGTGAACAGGTCGACGGTATCAGCCATGAGCTGCGTCGCCTGCAACACGCTTTGGTAGAGGTCGCAGAACGCGAAGCAGACACCATCCTGCCTGGCTTTACCCACTTGCAGGTAGCGCAACCGATCACGTTCGGGCATCACATGCTGGCGTGGTTTGAAATGCTGCAACGCGATTTCGAGCGCTTGCAGGATTGCCGCAAACGCATCAACATCATGCCACTGGGTGCAGCAGCACTAGCTGGCACAACCTACCCCATCGACCGCGACTACACAGCGCAACTACTGGGTTTCGAGCGCCCTGCCCGCAACTCGCTGGATGCCGTCAGCGACCGTGATTTCGCCATCGAATTTACCTCAGTTGCCTCGCTGATCATGATGCACCTGTCACGTTTTTCAGAAGAGCTAGTTCTGTGGACTTCAGCACAATTTGATTTCATCCGCCTGCCCGACCGTTTCTGCACTGGCTCTTCCATCATGCCGCAAAAGAAAAATCCAGATGTGCCGGAACTGGTGCGGGGCAAAAGCGGGCGAGTGTTTGGTCACCTGTTCTCCCTGTTAACCCTGATGAAAGGTCAGCCACTGGCTTACAACAAGGACAACCAGGAAGACAAGGAACCGCTGTTTGATACGGTGGATACACTGCTTGGCAGTCTGCGAGCCTTTGCCGACATGATGCCGCACGTTCAGCCCAAACCGGACAAAATGCGCCGTGCAGCCATGCAAGGTTTCTCGACTGCCACCGATCTGGCTGATTATTTGGTACGCAAAGGCTTGCCATTCCGTGATGCACATGAAGTGGTTGGCAAAGCCGTCGCCCTAGGTGTGGCAACCGGACGCGACCTCAGCGAAATGCAACTGATCGAACTACAGGCATTTTCCGAGGCCATTGGCGATGATGTGTTTGCGGTATTGACGCTGGAAGGCTCCGTTGCTGCCCGTAACCATCTGGGTGGCACAGCACCCGATCAGGTCAGAAAGCAGGCGGGAGTAGCTCGCACCTTACTGGGCTAAACCCTTACCCCCTCTCCCTCAAGGGGAGAGGGGCAAACGTTATTCTATCTGGTCAGAGGCAAACAGGCTCAACACGACTAACAGCACTGCGCCGATGGTGATGGCAATATCCGCTACATTGAATGTGGCAAAGTGTCCGTTATTCAGCAGCAACGGCACATTGAAATTAACATAAAAATCAATGAAGTCGATGACCTTTCCATGCATCAGGCGGTCGATCAGGTTGCCAATCGCACCACCTAGCACCAGTGCCAACCCTACCGCAGCCCAAACCTGTTCCTTACGTAATTTGCGCAGCCAATTGATGATGAAAATACTAACAACGATGGCCAGCGTTGCAAAAATCCAGCGTTGCACGCCACCCATCCCGGCAAGGAAACTGAAAGCAGCCCCCTCGTTGTAAGCCAGCATCATGTTCAAGTGAGGCATGACAGCCACAGGCTGATGCAGCTCAAGATTGGCTTCGGCCCACCATTTCGTCCACTGATCGAAAAAAATGACGACTGCTGACAACCACAGCCACGCCAACATGCCGGTATCCGCCGACAAGGAACGAAAACTACGCATATTCACGCACCTCACCCTCTCCAGCTACATTGTCAACACAACGCCCGCATAATTCAGGGTGCTCGGCATGACTCCCCACATCTTCCCGGTGGTGCCAGCAACGTACACACTTGCGATGCGCGGAAGGCGTTACCTGCACAAATACGCCATCCATCACTTCGGCAGCACCTTCCGGCACAGCATCCAAACCGTGTAAACGAGCTGCGGAGGTAATCAACACGAAACGTAGTTCCTCGCCCAGTTTTACCAGTGGATCAGCACCTGACTCACGTGCCTCTTTACGGTAGTAAATATCGACTTCCGCATCCAGACCTGCGCCGATTTGACCGGCGACGCGCACCTCTTCGAGTTGCTTGCTGATCAGTTCACGCAGGTTGAACACATAATTCCACTCGCTGGCAGACAGCTTGTCAGAGGCATCCAACGTAAACAGGCCATCGTACCATTCCGTGAACAGCACCGAATCCACTGCTTTGCCACCCGGCAGGTGTTGCCAGATTTCTTCCGCAGTAAAGCTCAGCACCGGATACAGCCAGCGCACCATCGCATTGAGGATGTGCCAGGCCGCCGTTTGTGCGGAACGCCGCCCCCGGCTGCCAGCCTGCATGGTGTACTGGCGGTCTTTGGTGATGTCGAGGAACAGGCTGCCCAGTTCCACCGTACAGAAGTTCAACACCTCTTGTGCAATCAGGTGGAAGTGGAACTTGTCGTAAGCCGACAACACTTTAGCCTGCACTTGTGCTGCCTGATCCACCGCCCAGCGGTCGAGTGGCAACATGTCTGCCGCCGCCAGCGCATCCGTTGCCGGGTCAAAATCGTTCAGGTTCGCCAGCAGGAAACGCGCCGTATTGCGGATACGCCGGTAAGCATCCGCCGTGCGTTTCAAAATCTCGTCGGACACTGACATTTCGCGGCTGTAATCGGTGGAAGCCACCCACAGACGCAGGATGTCTGCCCCCAGGGAATCGGTCACTTTCTGCGGAATGACCACATTGCCCTTGGACTTGGACATTTTCTCGCCCTTGCCATCCACCGTGAAACCGTGGGTCAGCACGGTGCGGTAAGGCGCTGCGCCGCGCGTGCCAATCGCCGACAGCAAGGATGACTGGAACCAGCCACGGTGCTGGTCAGAACCTTCCAGATACACATCCGCCGGGAATTGCAGGTCGGCACGCCGTTCCAATACCGAAGCATGGGTGACACCGGAATCAAACCACACGTCCAGCGTGTCGCTTACCTTATCGTAATTGGGCGCATCCTTACCCAGCAGTTCTTCCGCTTGCAGGCGGAACCAGGCATCAATACCCTCTTGCTCAATCCGCTGCGCTACCGCCTCAATCAGGGCGTCAGTTTGTGGGTGCAATTCGCCCGTTTCCTTGTGGATGAACAGCGCAATCGGCACACCCCAGTTACGTTGACGGGAAATACACCAATCGGGGCGGTTCTGTACCATGCCTTCGATCCGTGCTTTGCCCCAGTCGGGAACCCATTTCACCCCCTGGATTGCTTCCAGCGCCTTGGCACGCAGGCCGTTCTGTTCCAGGCTGATGAACCATTGCGGGGTAGCACGGAAAATCAGCGGGGTCTTGTGCCGCCAACAATGCGGGTAGCTGTGGCGCAGCTTGTCGGCTTTCAGCAGCTTGCCGCGTTCGGTCAGCACGTCCAGCACATGCGGGTTGGCCTTGTGGACGGATTCACCCGCAAACAATTCGGTGTTGGGCAGGAAACAACCGTCACCACCGACCGGGTTATCCACCGGCAGGCCGTATTTCATGCCAACCACAAAGTCTTCCTGACCGTGACCGGGTGCGGTATGGACAGCACCTGTACCGGCATCGGTGGTGACATGATCGCCGAGGATGACCGGCACATGACGGGCGTAGAAGGGGTGTTGCAACTGCAAGCCTTCCAGCACGTCACCCATGCAGCGGGCAATGATGCTGAAATCACTGATGCCAGCGCGTTGCAAGACAGATTCGTACAGGGCTTCTGCCAGCACCAGACGTTCGGAAGCGGTTTGCACCACCACGTATTCCAGTTCCGGGTTCAGGGCAACCGCCTGGTTGGCAGGCAATGTCCACGGTGTGGTTGTCCAGATGACTACAGCGATTTCACCGTTACCAGCCGCTTGCGGCACTCGTTGCAGCAAATCAGCTTCGTCCGCAACGGTAAAGCGCACGTCGATGGAGAAGGAAGTCTTGTCAGCATATTCCACTTCCGCCTCTGCCAGCGCCGAGCCGCAATCGGTACACCAATGCACCGGCTTTGCGCCCTTGTGCAGATGCCCGTTGGCAGCAATCCGCCCCAACGCCCGCACAATATCGGCTTCGGTCTGGAAATCCATGGTCAGGTACGGGTTTTTCCAGTCACCCAACACCCCCAGCCGTTTGAAATCCTTGCGTTGCAGGTCAATCTGTTCGCTGGCGTAATCACGGCAGGCTTTGCGGAAAGCAAACGCATCCACCTTGTCACCCACCTTGCCCAGCTTTTCCTCAACCTTGAGTTCGATAGGCAAGCCGTGACAGTCCCAGCCCGGCACATAAGGAGCATCAAAACCACTCAGGGTTTTGCTTTTGACGATGATGTCCTTGAGAATTTTGTTGACCGCATGACCGATATGAATGTTGCCATTGGCATAGGGTGGCCCGTCGTGTAACACGAATTTGGGGCGACCGGCGGCGTATTCACGCAATTGCTGGTAAATCTGGCGATTTTCCCAATCCGCCAACATGCCCGGTTCACGTTTTGCCAAATCACCGCGCATGGGAAAAGGTGTATTTGGCAGATTTAGTGTGTGCTTATAGTCCATCATTGTCTGTCCTGTTGTCGCTGACAGTTATTCGCTGCTCTATCAAGATGGCGAAGAATACCAACTTTTACCCTAAAAACCGATAGATCAAGATGTTTTCGCAGCATAATTACAGATAAGATATGTAACTTAGGACTAGACTCCCTCTCATCAAAGGGCAATGATTTAATTAATAAGGGTTTCCCCATATGCGTCATACAACCACTCTCATGACGAGCCTGTTATGCCTCGGCCTGACAGCTTCGCCTGTTTTATTCGCTGAAATTGCACTGAATCCACCTGCCACCGCCGCCCAGCCAGCCACTGCACCAACACCCCAGCCAGCCGCAGAACCCGCCGTTCCCGCAACAGCACCACCGCCTGCGCTGGAACCGGTGACAACTGCCTTGGACAGTGCGACCATCAGCGATGAATTACGCGAAAAAATCAAGGATGCGGTTGTTAAGATACACGTTGTCCAACACATCTATGAAGCCCTGTCACCATGGAATTCCGATTCACGCAAAGGCTCCGGCTCCGGTCTGCTGATCGAGGGCAACCTGATTCTGACCAATGCCCACGTTGCCGCTGATGCGACTTTCATAGAAATCCAGCGTCATGGCGAAACCAAACGTTATGAAGCTGACGTTGTATATATTTCGCACGAATCTGATCTGGCGATCCTGCGCACCAAAGATGCCAACGCCTACAAAGGCATCAAGCCGCTGGAACTTGGCGACCTGCCCAAGATGCAGCAATCCGTGGAAGTTTACGGGTTCCCGATTGGTGGCAACACCCTGAGTGTTACACGCGGCGTGGTTTCGCGCATTGAAAAACAGAATTACGTGCATACCGGCGAAAACCTGATGGCTGCACAAGTCGATGCCGCCATCAACTTTGGCAACAGCGGCGGCCCGGTCATTTCCGGTGACAAAGTGGTAGGTGTTGCCATGCAATCCGGTTTCCTGACCGAAAATATTGGCTACATGATCCCTACCCCCATCATCCGCCACGTGCTGGATGACATGAAAGATGGCAAGATCGACGGCTACGGTTTCCACGGTTTCATGACACAATCTCTGGAAAACCCCGCCATGCGCCGCAAATACGGCATGAACGATGAGCATACCGGCATTCTGGTACACAAGATTTACAAACAGTCACCTGCTGACGGCAAAGTACAGGTAGGTGACATCGTGACCGAAATCGACGGGCACAAGATTGAAAACAATGGCACGGTCGAATTCCGCCCCGGTGAGTTCATCGACCACACCCATTACATCGACATGCACCAGATTGGCGAGGACATGAAATTCAAAATCCTGCGCAAGGGTCAACCGATGGAGATCAGTATCCATCTGGACAAACCCGGCAAGGAATACCTGCTGGTCAAACCCAAGCAGTATGACAAACAGCCGTCCTATTTCATTTTTGGCGGGCTGGTCTTCATGCCGCTGAATCAGGATGTGATTGACGGCATGGAAGGTACTCCTGCCCGTATCGGTGCACTGACTTACGAATCCCCGGATGAAAAGCGCAGCGAACCTGTCATCATGACCAAGGTATTGCCTGCTGATATTAACAAGGACTACCATCACGACACCGATTTGCTGATCGAAAAAATCAACGGCGAAAGCATTCGCAACTTCCGTGAGTTCTTTGACAAAATCCAGTCAGCCACTAGCGATTTCATCACGCTGGAAACCCCAGATGCCTACCAGCTTGTCATTGACCGCAAGGAAGCCGTGAACAGCCAGGCCAGCATTCTGGCACGTTACGGCATTACCAATGACCGCTCCAAGGATCTGACAGGTATCCAGCAAGCTGCACCTGCTACCACACCAACCGCTGCACCTGCCAGCACCCCGGCAACACAGGTGTCTGCACCAGCAGCCAGCGAACCAATTCCGGCTGTACCTACCGCTCCCAAACCGGCAGACGTAGCACAACCAGTACCAGCGACTCCAGTTGCACCAGCCACTCCGGCTACTCCGACTACAACGGGCGTAGCCCCTGTACCGGCAATGCCTGCAACGCCCGTCCCCGTACAACCAGTCCCGGCAGCTCCTGCACCACAAGCCGTTGTTCCCCCCGCAGGAGGCCAGCCGCACTAATGCCGATACGCCAGCTTCCTGCCCACCTGATCAACCAGATTGCCGCTGGCGAGGTTGTTGAACGCCCCGCCTCGGTGGTCAAGGAACTGCTGGAAAATGCCCTGGATGCGGGTTCCACCCGCATCGGGGTCGACATCGAACAAGGCGGCATCAAACGTATCCGCATCCGCGATAACGGTTGCGGCATCCCACGCGACGAACTTGCCCTTGCCCTCAGCCGTCACGCCACCAGCAAAATCGCCAGTCTGGACGATCTGGAACAGGTACGCAGCCTCGGCTTTCGCGGTGAAGCCTTGCCCAGCATTGCCTCGGTTTCCCGCCTGACCCTCAGTTCCCGTCAAACAGAGGGTGAACAAGGCTGGAAACTGTTCGGTGACGGGCAGGAGATTTTCGGCGAACCCGAACCCACCGCCCACGCATCCGGCACAAGCGTGGATGTTACTGACCTGTTTTTCAACACTCCGGCGCGGCGCAAATTCCTCAAGACCGAAAAAACCGAATTCGGGCATATCGAAGATATTGTGCGCAAAATGGCACTGAGCCGCTTCGATGTAGGCTTTGAACTCAACCACAACCAGAAAAATACCCTGCAACTGCGCCCTGCCAGCGACCGCATGGGTGCGGAACGACGTATTACCGACATTTGCGGCAGTGCATTTACCGAACAAAGCCTGTATCTGGATTATGAAGCCGCCGGAATGCGCTTGTGGGGCTGGGTAGGCTTGCCGACCTTTTCGCGCTCACAGGCGGATTTGCAGTATTTCTATGTGAATGGGCGCAATGTGCGCGACAAGCTGATTTCGCACGCCGTCAAGCAAGCCTATCAGGATGTGATGTACCACGGACGGCATCCGGGCTTCATTTTGTTCCTCGAACTCAATCCACAACTGGTGGATGCCAACGCACACCCCACCAAACAGGAAGTACGCTTCCGCGAAGGGCGGTTGGTACATGATTTCTTGTTCCGCACCTTGCATCAGGCGATTGCCGACATCAGACCGGGCGATGAAACAGCAGCGCCGACGCAATTGCCCACCTCCACCGCCGCCATCCCCCCTTTGCAAGAAAATCCCCCTCAGCCCCCCTTTTGCCAAGGGGGAAGCGAAGAGGTGCGCCCGGCGTATCAACCGTCGTATCAGGCACAATACCAAACGCGCTTACAGATGCCCGTGCGCGAACAGATGGCCGTTTACCAGCAGCTATACCAGCCAGTAGAACCACCTCCCTCTTTAGCCCCCTCGCCCCTTGAGGGACGACACGAACAGTGGCTGGGTGCGGGGGTTGGGGGTGAGGCCCCCCCCCTCGGCTATGCCATCGCCCAGCTACACGGCATCTACATCCTCGCCCAGAACGCTGCCGGGCTGGTAATTGTGGACATGCACGCCGCCCACGAACGCATTACCTACGAATACCTCAAGCAAAGCATGACGGAAGATGCCATCCGCTCCCAGCCATTACTGATGCCGCACAGTCTCAATGTCAGCAAGAAAGAAGCCGATTACGCCGAACAACACGCCGACACCTTCCGCGCACTTGGCTTTGAACTGGGAAGGATGGGCATGGAAAAGCTGGTGATCCGCGCTGTTCCCAGCCTGCTGAAAGATGGCGATAGCGAAGCATTAGTTCGTGACGTACTCGCCGACCTGATGACCCACGGTACAAGCAACCGCATCCAGCACGCCATGAATGAAATTCTGGCAACGATGGCCTGCCACGGCTCGGTACGAGCCAATCGCAAGCTCAGTATCCCGGAAATGAACGCCCTGCTGCGCGACATGGAACGCACCGAACGCAGCGGACAATGTAACCACGGACGCCCCACCTGGACACAAATGAGCCTGGATCAAATCGACAAACTGTTCCTGCGAGGGCGCTGATGGACAAAGCCATCTTTCTCATGGGGCCGACCGGCACGGGTAAAACCGATCTAGCGGTGGAACTGCGCAAACATTTCCCGCTGGAAATTATCAGCGTCGATTCCGCCCTCGTTTACAAAGGCATGGACATTGGCAGCGCCAAGCCGGATGCTGCCACTCTGGCGCAAGCCCCACACCGCTTGATTGATTTCCTCGACCCATCCCAACCCTATTCTGCCGCCGACTTCCGCGCAGACGCACTGCGTGAAATGGCTGACATCACTGCCAGCGGGCGCATCCCGTTACTGGTCGGTGGAACCATGCTGTATTTCCGCGCTCTCGAATACGGCCTGTCAGACCTGCCCCAAGCTGATCAGGTCATCCGCGCCCGCCTCGATGCCGAAGCCGCCGAGCACGGCTGGCAGGCACTGCATGATCGACTGGCAAGTATTGATCCCATCGCCGCCCAACGTATCCACCCCAATGACCCACAACGCCTGCAACGTGCCCTGGAAGTTTACGAGCTGACTGGCAAATCCCTGACCGAACTGCAACAGGCGCAGTGGTACGATGCTTGCCCTTATCAGCTACTGAAAATTGCCCTGATCCCGCAAAACCGGGCATGGCTACACGCACGCCTCGCCCTGCGTTTCGAGCAGATGCTAAAACAGGGTGTCATCGAAGAAGTACGCAAACTGTTACTCCGTGGTGATCTGGACACGCACCTGCCAGCCATTCGTGCTGTGGGCTACCGGCAAATTTGGGGTTATTTAATTAACGAAATAGACTACAATCAGATGCGCGATCGTGCTATTGTCGCTACACGGCAGCTTGCTAAACGTCAAATGACGTGGTTGCGTTCCGAAAGAGGCATTTCAGTGTATGACCCCGCAGAACTCAGCCATTCATCGGTCATCAGCAACGTTTCAACGTTTATTGGCAGATGAACGGATACGTCCGACAAACTGGCATTCTTGCGGGACGACAGAACTGATAAGCTTTTAGGCGTCGAAGGAAAGAAGCGACTGGCTCACCACCAACCCCTAGCTTTTAGGTGTGAGACCATAACAACCACAAACCCGAGTATATTTTTTAGGAGAAGCTCATGTCGAAAGGGCACACATTACAAGAACCCTTCCTTAATGCTCTGAGAAAGGAACGGATTCCTGTCTCTATCTACCTCGTCAATGGCATCAAATTACAGGGGCATGTCGAGTCTTTTGACCAGTTCGTTGTATTGCTGGGAAATACCGTTAGCCAACTGGTTTACAAACACGCCATTTCCACGATCGTGCCTGCTCGCCCGATCAAGCTGGCACTCGCTCCGGAATAATATCCACACAGAAAACAGGAAGGTTGCCGATTGGAACTGTTTGAACGTCCCGGAGGCGGTGAACATGCCGTACTTGTTCAGATCAGTTTCAATTCGGCAAAATCCGTTCAGGATGAAAAGGAATTCATCGAGCTGGCATCTTCGGCTGGCGCAAAAGTAACAGGTTTTCTCAGCGGTTCACGGCAAAGCCCTGACCCGCGTTACTTTATTGGCGAAGGCAAAGCACAGGAAGTACGTGATTTGCTACTCGCCCATGATGCCAATCTGGTTATTTTCGACCACTCCCTTTCACCTGCCCAAGAACGCAATCTGGAAAAGCTGCTGCAATGCCGCGTTCTGGATCGTACCGGCCTAATTCTGGATATTTTTGCCCAACGCGCCCGCAGCCATGAAGGCAAACTTCAGGTTGAACTGGCGCAGTTAAAACACCTGTCAACCCGCTTGGTGCGCGGATGGACTCACCTTGAGCGCCAAAAAGGCGGTATCGGCTTGCGCGGCCCAGGGGAAACCCAGCTCGAAACCGACCGCCGCTTGCTAGGTGAACGTATCAAACAGATCAACAAACGTCTGGAAAAAGTACAAAACCAGCGCGAACAAGGGCGACAAGCCCGCAAAAAGGCTGAAATTCCCACGGTTTCCTTGGTTGGCTATACCAACGCGGGCAAATCTACCTTGTTCAATGCCCTGACACAGGCAGACGTATACGCTGCCGACCAGTTGTTTGCCACGCTTGACCCCACCTTGCGCCGGGTACAATTACCCAATCAGCAGGAAATCATCCTTGCCGATACAGTCGGTTTTATCCGCCACCTGCCCCACGATCTGGTGGCGGCATTCCGCTCCACCTTGCAGGAAACGGTTGATGCCGACCTGTTGCTGCACGTGATCGACAGCCACGACGAACAGCTTGAGCTGTACCGTGAACAGGTCAACAAGGTCATTGCCGAAATTGGTGCAGAAAACGTGCCGCAAATCGAAATCATGAACAAGATCGACCTTGGCGGGCAGACACCCCACATTGAAGAAGGCAATGGAACCAACCCTACCCGTGTTTATGTTTCCGCTCAACAACACTGGGGACTGGACATCCTGCTGGAATATCTCGGTAATTATTTCGCCGGACAAATGTTCCACGGCGAGCTACACATCTCTCCCAAACATGCACGCCTACGTGCCCGGCTATACGCGGACAAGGCCATTCAACAGGAACAGATTTCAGATGAAGGTAATTTCTGCCTGAACGTGGCGATTGACCAGCGACGGCTGGATCAATACCTACGGGAAGAAGGCTTATCTTTGACAGACCTGCTGGGGTAGACCTCTGTGTCTACCCTCTTCAAGACAGGGCGCACACAGAGGTGCGCCCCTACAATCACCCGCGACGCATAACGTCGAAAAATTCGCTGTTGGTTTTGGTTTTGGAGAGCTTGTCAAACAGCAGTTCCATTGCTTCCAGCTCGTCCATGCCATGCAGGAACTTGCGCAATACCCACAAGGTTTGCAGTTCTTCCTGGGAAGTCAGCAACTCTTCGCGGCGCGTGCCGGAACGGTTGATGTTGATGGCAGGGAATACACGTTTCTCGGAAATGCGGCGATCCAGATGAATTTCCATGTTGCCGGTTCCCTTGAACTCCTCGTAGATAACCTCATCCATCTTGGAGCCGGTATCAATCAGCGCCGTAGCGATGATAGTCAAGCTACCGCCTTCCTCGATATTACGCGCTGCACCGAAAAAACGCTTGGGACGATGCAGGGCATTGGCATCCACACCACCCGTCAATACCTTGCCGGATGACGGAACCACGGTATTGTAGGCACGCGCCAGACGGGTAATCGAGTCCAGCAGGATCACCACGTCACGCTTGTGCTCGACCAGACGTTTGGCTTTCTCGATGACCATTTCTGCCACTTGCACATGACGGGCGGCTGGCTCGTCAAACGTGGAGGAAATAACCTCGCCACGTACCATACGCTGCATTTCCGTCACCTCTTCCGGGCGCTCGTCGATCAGCAGGACGATCAGGTAACATTCCGGGTAATTGGAGGCAATGCTCTGCGCAATGTTTTGCAGCATGATGGTCTTACCGGCCTTGGGCGGCGCGATAATCAGACCACGCTGACCTTTACCGTAAGGGGAGACAATATCAATGACGCGGGCAGTAATATCTTCACGACTGCCGTTACCCCGCTCCATACGCATACGCTCATCGGCGTGCAGTGGTGTCAGGTTTTCAAAGGCAATCTTGTTGCGGGCGCTTTCCGGTGGTTCATAGTTGATGTTATCCACTTTCAACAGAGCGAAATAACGCTCATTATCCTTGGGCGGGCGGATTTTCCCCGCAATGGTATCGCCCGTGCGCAGACCGAAACGGCGGATCTGGCTGGGAGAAACATAGATGTCATCTGCCCCTGCAAGGTAGCTGGAGTCCTGGGAACGCAGGAAACCAAAACCGTCCTGGAGAATTTCCAGTACGCCATCGCCGTAGATGTCCTCGCCGTTTTGTGCGTGGGCTTTCAACAGGGCGAAAATGATGTCTTGCTTGCGGGTACGGGAAATGCTCTCAATACCCAAAGCCTGAGCCATTTCAAAGACTTCAGCAGCGGATTTCTTTTTTAATTCAGACAGATTCATAAATTGATGAGGTTTGTACAAGAAATATCGTATCAATGAACAGAAAACCCCTCTCGTCGGAGCCTCTCTGCGCCCGGTCGGAAGATGTTTGCCGGAAACGCTTTACAGCCATGGAACATGAGGCTTGTAAGCCTACAGATTGGCGTTTAAACAGGAGTCTACGATCAAGGAATAACGAGACAGGATTCGCAGGAATGAATCTGGATACAGATTCAAGTCGGCTTAAATTAGCACGCGAATTATGCAGAGTCCAGCAAAATAACAGGTTTGAGCGTGTCATGCGGGAAAATACCTCGCATGACACCAGCAAAAAAACCGCTTACAGATTCAGGTTCAGAAATGCGACCAACTGTGACTTGGACAATGCCCCGACTTTGGTGGCTGCAACCGCGCCATCTTTAAACAGCATCAGGGTTGGAATACCACGGATGCCATAACGTGGCGGTGTTCCCTTGTTTTCATCAATGTTCAGCTTGGCAACTGTAAGCTTGCCTGCAAATTCTGTAGCAATTTCATCCAGCAAAGGGGCAATCATTTTACATGGCCCGCACCATTCAGCCCAGTAATCTACCAATACCGGCACAGTGGATTTCAGAACTTCCTGTTCAAAGGTCGCATCGGAAAGTTGAATCATATTTGTACTCACAGAAGGGGTCTCCCTAAAAAATTCATTGCGTTACAGCATTTACCCGGCAATTGTCGGCATCTGCCTGCCAGAATGCACCAACCCACCATGCTGGGTTCGCTGGGTAGATTTTCCAATATTTTAAACCATCTTTATAGTATTGGTGTGCATGTCCTGATGTTTTATGTGCATTCACAGATTGCATCTGACCAGTGAACACAGAACAGCATCTATAGTCTAATGCGGTACATGGAAAAAACAGAAGGATTACCCGCAATGAAATATACCGTGCTGGCAGCAAGTTTGCTGTTTGCCTTATCATCCGCCCAGGCTGCCCCGGCTGGCTTTGAGTCCAGTTTCAGCGTCAGCAAGGCCGGGCTGACCCTCGGCAACATGGAGATCAGCCTGCACTACACAGCCAATGGTTATACCTACCAGAAAGTCACCAAAGCCAATGGTCTAGCCGCCATGCTGAGTGGCGACACCCTCACGGAACGCAGCATCGGCAGCCGCCAAGGCGACAAATTGCAAACACAAAGCTATTTGCACCACCATAAAAACAAGCGCAAGGACAAACGTGACGAATTCAGCTTTGTCTCCCCTGCCCAGGTCAAAGGGGAATATGCTGGTACGGATTACAAACTGGAGGTACCCGCTGGCACTATTGACCCGGCCTTGCTGGAACTTTACCTGATCGACGATTTGGCAGCAGGCAAGCCACTCAGCTACAAAGTCACCAACAAGGGCAAACTGCACACTTACACCTTCAACAAACTGGGCAAGGAAACCCTGCAAACGTCAGCAGGCCAGTTTGCATGTGAAAAAATCCAGCGTAATGACCCGGAAGGCAACCGCCAAACTACGGTCTGGCTGGCCCCTGAACTCAACTACGGCATTGTCAAAATCCGCCATAACGAAGACGGTGAGGTAGTGGAAGCGCAATTAACCCGCCATCAAGCACGCTAACCGCTCAGGAAACGCAACGCGGGTGGGCTTATGCCTGCCCTGCTTCCCGCGCCATCCATTTGGCGAGTGCCTGAATACAGAAATTATGCAAGTCAGGGCTGTGCTGCACCAACTCCAGAATACTGACATGGCGTTGCATCTGCGCGGCTGTCTGCGCCTGCTCTACCCTTGCTAGCAGATTGGCGGAACCCGGCAACAACTCCCCTACCCGTTTCAACCAGAGTGCCATTTCCGTTTCCAGCCCGGCGTAGCGGCTAATCAGCTCGCCCAGAGTCATGGTCTGCAATTGCCGCTTGTATTCGCGCATGGGGAAATTACTCAGATTTACATCACCATTCATCTTGTCGCGGGCTTGCACCATACTGCGCTGATCCTGGATGTGCCGATACGGATTCGCGCCACTGGCAATGTCCCCGCCGATATTGATGTCGCCGTAACCGTACAAATCCTCATCAGCAGCTACTACCGACAAAATCCACACATTGCCGGTCGCCAGATTGCCGCCCAGCCGGATCGGGTTGAGTTGCACTGTCACCAGATCGCCGCGCTGGTCGCGGTTGCCTTCGATATGGTTATATTGCCCGACCAGACCGTTGAGGGTGATTTTGTGGTCTGACTGGGTATTGATAGTGTTGAAGGTAATGGTGAGGTTGCGAAAGATGCCATCCGAACCAAAAATGCCCTGCAACTTGCCTGCCGACTGGATACGGTTGCCGGTAATGAACAGCTTTTCCAACTCACCGGCAGCGAACTGGTTGGCTGGAATCAACTGGATGGCATCACGGTGCGCCATTTCCGCCAGATTGTTGGTCTGCCCGTAGGCGGTATCCAGAATGGTGTCACGGATCGTATTGCCGCTGATTTGCTGGTTGCTGGTGCGCACATGAATGGCATCAGCAGTAAACGGTTCGTCCAGCGTTTCCCCTGTCGGCGGGGTTTCAATGTCGGTACGGCGTAGCGTGCTTTTGTAAACCGGCTGGTTTGGCTGGGGTTGCGGTGTTGATTGTTGCAGTTCCTTGGCGCGTTGTTCCAGGGTATCAGCATCTGCCTTGAGCTTTGTCGCCATACCCTGGTACTCGGCAAGCCGCCCCCTCCAGACTCCCAACAGGTTGTCACAGTCGGCAATCTGCGTATTCAGGTAGGCCAGGCGGGGATGGGCTTCAGCATTAACCGGTGGCGGAGTGGCAGACTGTTTGTTGCCGGAAGAACCCGCAAACAGGCAACCGGAAGGCTCCTTAGCCTGGGCAGGCGGCACTTCTACCGAAGGAATCACCAGCCCAGCAGCAGATGGATTGGTGGCAATGTATTGCTCACGCTCCTGCAACAAGCTGGCACGTCTGGTCTGTTGCTGGCTGAGGTATTCTTGTGCCTTGTCAGCCTTAAGCTGCATGTCCTGCGCCTGGGTACGCAACGCCTGTGCCTTGCCCAGTAGATTTTGCACGGTTTCGCTCATGATGAAGCCCCCTTAAACCACAGCCCTGATGTTTACGATAACCCTAAACGTAGACCATTTATCGTATTTCTGCGGAAATTTTGTATTAGACTATTTACACACCAACTTCCCTCAACTGAGCTGTAACGTATGAACCGTATCCTGAGTGGCTTGCTGCGCCCTGTTTTGCCCCTGCTGGCTTGCTTGCTGGCAACAATCCCTGCCCTGTTGCTGGCTGAGAGTAGCAACGCCCACAATGATGTGGAAACCAGCATCGTCAAGGTGCATGTCACCAGCAAAAGCCACGAAAGTGCTTCGCCGTGGAATTCCAGCATTGTCAGTTCTACTGGCTCAGGTTTCATCATTGAAGGCAATCGCATCCTGACCAATGCCCATGTGGTGGCAGACCAAACCTTCATTGAAGTGCAGCGCGATGGCGAATCCAAACGCTACCAGGCGGAGGTAGAAGCGGTAGCACATATCACTGACCTGGCTGTCCTCAAGGTCAAGGACAGCAGTTTCTTTGCCCACAGCCGCTCCTTGCCGCTGGGCGATTTACCGGAAGTGCATCAGGAAATTGCGGTGTACGGTTATCCGGTTGGGGGCGACAGCCTCAGCATTACCAAGGGTATCGTGTCACGCATCGAATTCCAGACTTATGCCCACAGCGGCCTGTCAATGCAAGCCATCCAGGTTGATGCAGCCATCAATTTCGGCAACAGCGGTGGCCCAGCCATTTCCAACGGCAAAGTGGTCGGGGTCGCCATGCAAGTTAGCGGTGCAGATGATGAGAACATCGGCTACATCATCCCGGTCACGATGGTAAAACGCTTCCTCACCGACATTGCCGATGGCAAGCTGGATGGTCTGCCGGAACTCTCCCTCTATACCGAGGAATTACTCAACCCAACCCTGAAAAAACATTACCAGCTTACCGATGAACAATCCGGTGTGCTTGTCACCAAGGTGTGCGCCAACACACCGACCGAAAGTGTCATCCAGCCCTACGACGTGATTACCCACATCGACGGCAAAAAGATCGAAGACAACGGCATGACCATTCTCACTCCCAAAAAACAGATCAACTACCTGTATCACGTTGATTTACATCAGGTGGGTGGCTCCCTCAAACTCGACATTGTACGGGCGGGCAAACCCATGCAAGTGGCCGTACCGCTGACCAAAACAGCAGAAAGCGTTTACAACCACTACGACAAAACACCGGTGTATTTCGTCTATGGCGGCTTTGTTTTCAGTGCAATGGAACGCAAGGACTACTGCCTGTCCCGCAAGGATTTCGACAAACAGGAACGCAAGGACATCAAGGAATACGCCAAGGTGGTGAAAGTGCTGGCTTCCCCCGACAACATCGGCTTTCATGACACCAACGGTTTTTACATCGACAAGCTCAACGGCAAGGAATTCAACACCTTCAAGGAATTCTTCACCCTGCTGAAAACCGACAAGTCGCCTTCCATCCTGCTGGAAGACAACAGCGGTAAACAGCTTGCCATCAATCGCCAGCAAGCCGAAAGCGGGCATCAGGCATTGCTCGACAAATACCTGATCCAGAAACCGCAGTCGGATGACGTGGCGAAATGGGAAGCGGAGCTGGGGCAAACGCAGCGACAAGCGGCAACTGAGGGCGGGAAAGCCCTGTAACCGGCTAGAACAACCCCTTCAACTTGTTCTTCAACTCATCCTCCAACTTCTGTTTGAGCTGATCTTCGACGCTGCCAGCCCCTTGAACGGGGTCGGCAGCACCAGAAGAGGATGAGCCACCCAACTGTTTCTGCAATTCGTCTTGCAGGCGCTGTTCCAGCTTGTCCTTTTCAGCCTGAAGTTTATCCTGGAGCTTGGCTTTTTCCGCATCGACCTTTTGCTTGAGGGCATCAAGCTGCTTTTGCTTTTCGGCTTCCAGTTGTTCCTGCAATTTGGCCTTTTCCTTGTTGAGTTCGCGTTTGGCAAGCTCTTTGAGCAGCACATCCAGCTCCAGCCCATAACTGAGGTTTTTCCACGGGCCGTGAATGTGTAGCGGGGCAAACAGCCCTTCCGGCTTGTCAGGCTTAGGCTTTTCACCAACCCGCAGTTTGACGTTCAGTAATTCGTCGACGATGTTCACATCCCCTGCACCTTTAATCTGAAAATGCGGAGCCGTCATGATGTTTTCGTCGGTATGGAAGGTGCCTTGCCGCACCTGCCAGTTGCCGCCCAATGTGGTGAAAGCCACTTCCTTTTCACCCAGTTCGTTGACGCGCTCTTTTTCAAACAGCCTGACCACTTCCTTGGTTTTTTGTGCAAAACCAGCATCGCGGATCGTGCCATCTTTCAGGGTAACACCAATATTGCCGTTGAGATTGCGCTTGAAAGCGGCGGCATCACCCGCTACCGATGTCAGGTCGGCGTTCAGATCCAGTGCGCCGGTCACGAGTCGATCCTGTGTCAGGGCAAAAAACAGTTCTTCAGTACGCAAGGCACTGGTTTTATGGTTCATTTTCAACGCAGGCGGCGTCTGCTGTGTGTTGATCTGGATATTGCCCTGATAACCACCCTTGAACAGAGTTCCGCGTGGGGTCAAGGTAAGAATGCCATTCGCCATCTGTACCCCCAGCAGTGCATTCTGCAATACGAATGGCGGGTACTGGAGAGCAGCCGCCTTGAACTCGCCATCCAGCACCAGCGCTGCCATTGGGTCACGGATTTGTAAACGACCCGCCAACTGGTGCTTCAGCAAGGTCAGGCTGGTTTGCGGCAGATCAATCACGCCCTTACCACTGCCCCAGTTGAGGTTCAGTTCCCCCTTGCCCTGTTGCTGCAAACTGCCACCGGGCAACTTGTCACCTTGCAAGTTGGTGGTCAGTTGCAAACCGCCGATACTGAGTTGCTGCTGCGCCAACTGCACACGGGTAGAGCCGCTGGCCTGGATAGTGGCCGTCTGCATCGGCAAGGAACCGCCCTGAGTATTGGCCTGAAGTTGCATCCCATCAATTTTGAGCAGCTTGCTGGCCAAATCCAGATGGGTATCCCCCGTCAGATTGAGGTCGACCTGCCCGGCACTTGCATGAGTGAATTTGCCCTGCAAGCGCATCCCACCGATGCTGAGTGCATCCTGTGCCAGATTGGCCTGCATCCGCCCGCTCAGTTGCACATTGCCGCTCTGTGGCAATTGAACCTGTGCCTGCAAATCAGGCATGAAATACTGCTGCGCCCCAGTTTCACCGCGCAGTGTACCTTTCACATCCGCATGGAGATTGCCTTGTGCCTTGCTGGCGACATCCACCGCTGCCACCAGCCCACTGAAAGCCAGTGCCTTGCTGGACAAATTGCCATTCACATCCGCCGTCAGGCTCATACTCAGGGTATCGCCTGCCTCCGGTTTGTTTGCCAGTTGCGCCTTGAGTTGAAGGTCAGACAGGCTAAAATCTTCCCGATTGTCCGCCAGCTTGGCAGTGGTGGAACCATCCAGTGTCACATCCAGTGGCGGGGAGTTCTGTTGCAGGCGAGTTGCCAGCGTGATGTTGACTGGCTTGTTGGGGCGTAATGTACCGGTTTTGAGGTCAAGCGGGGCAAGCGTCAGGTTTTGCCCGTTAAGCCCATCCTGCCAGCGGATTTGTGAATCCTGCACGCTGATGCCCGCAATCATGAAATTGCCCAACAACCGCGCAATCACTTGCCCCACATCATCGTTTTGCTGGTTGGAAGCAGCGGGCAGCAAATCCGCCCAGTTGGTATTGCCCTGCTGGTTGCGTTGCAGGTTGAAATTCAAGCCTTGCAGGGTCACTTCATTGACGCGCAACTGTTGTTGCAGCAGCGGCATGAGCTGGACGGAAACCCGCGCCTTGTCAGCCGCCGCGAAGGTTTCGCCTTTGAAACCGGCAACATTACCCAGACTGACTTTGCCCAATTGCAAGGCAATATCCGGGTAAACCGACAGGCCGATGTCACCCTGGATGTCGAGATCGCGCCCGGTTTGCGCTTTGACCAGTGACACGATGTCAGGCTTGTAGCGGTTGGCATCGAAGGTGAGGATGAAAACAACCAGCGCTGCCAACACAACCAACATGATAGCCAGCAGCCATGCAAATGGACGGAAAACAGCCATTTCACCCTCCTACCAGGTTTGCTTGAATGCGTCGATCAACCTGCGTTCACGTTTATCGGGCTTGCGCACCTTGATGTTGACACCGTGCAAACGGCGTTCCTCAATCACGGCTTCGCGCTGCTCACGGTGATAATCGGATTCCTCGTACAACAAACGGGCTTCTGTGGCAGGGCGTCGTTGCTCATTCAAGCCCTTGACTGTCACTACCCAGGTTTCAAAACCTTTCTTGATGCGAATTTTGTCGCCGGGGCGCACTTGTCGCGCCGGTTTCACCCGCTCGTCGTTGACATGCACATGCCCGCCCTCGACAGCTTCCACTGCCAGCGGGCGGGTTTTGAAGAAACGCGCTGCCCACAACCATTTGTCGAGGCGTTGACTTACAGCTTCCGCTTCAGTGGCCATGAAACGACCCGTTCCTCCCAGTCTGCTTCGCCCACCTCAGCGGCATAGGTAAAACGCCCGGTAATGGATTGTTGCAGGCGGTGGATACTCTGCTTGTCACCGGATACCAGATGATGCCATGACGGCAGGTTTTTGCCTTCATACAGCAAACGGTAAGCACAACTGGGGGGCATCCAGTAAAGCTGGTCGAGATTATCCGGGGTCAGGCGCAGGCACTCAGGAACGAGAGTTTCACGATTGTGGTAGTCCTTGCACTGGCAGGTTGAGCCATCCAACAGGTCGCAAGCCACGTCGGTGTAATAGACCGTGCCGTCCTCCTCGTCTTCCAGCTTGATCAGACAACATTTGGCGCAGTGGTCACACAGGCTTTCCCACTCCGCCATGTTCATCTCCGCCAGCGGTTTCTGTTTCCACCACGGCTGTTTGCGGGTATCAGTCGGCATTCTTGGGCTTGGCCTCCAGCAGTTCCTGTTTCAGAGCAGGATAAAGCGCAGGGGTGGTGTAGTAAAGGATTTCACCACCGTTAACATCCAACATGATTGCCAGTCCTTGTTGGGGGTAAAACCAGAATTCCACGCCGGTCTTGGTGGCAGGCAAGCGTTCCGCAGGCTCACCGAACCGGGCAGCAACGACTTCCGACTCATAATTGATGGAAGGCAGGTAAACCAGCTTGCTCACAACTAACCCGTTGGCAATGGTCTGGTTAGCCTCCGACAGGGTATGTTTCCATTGCCCGCTAGCCATGCCTTCACGCTTGCTGGCTTCATTCTGGAATTTGTCGAACATCGCATCATCGGCTTGCAACTCGGCAATGAGCTTGGCTTCAAACAGGCCGATACGCTGCTTGCCGAAGTAGGCTTCCAGTGTGCGCTTGCGGCTTTCGTGCGCAAACACCGCTACTTCCGGGAAGTTGCGGAAATATTCAATCATGTCCTTGAGGGTAGATTTACCTACCTCCATGTGGAACACCTGCGGGTTGCCTTCCGCACTGATATTTATTTGCCACGGCAGATCTTCGGGAGGCTGGGCGGATTGATCGCAAGCGATCATGCTGATGCCAAGCATTAGAGCAAGCAAGCTACTGCGGATAGATTTCATGGAAAAGCCTTCACGTTGCAATGAGCTGCAATCATATAGTCTCACGCTCAGGCATACCACTCTTCGCTTTCGCCCTGTTCAACCAGCAAATCCACCATTTCCATGATGTATTGCTTGAGGTATTTGTTTTTCAGCCAGGCTACACGGGTAGTAGACACTGGGAACAGGTGTGACAAATCCCGCAGGGTCAGGTCGTCGTCGTGGATGTGGGAATAGGCCATTTTGGCAATGATGCCCGCACCAAACCCAAGCCGCACGTAGCTGATGATAACGTCAGTGTCGGTGGCGGCAAACGTCACATCCAGATTCAGCCCGGCGTTACGGAAAGTTTCATGGATTTTGGAACGCCCGGTAAAACCAAAGATATAGGTCAGCACCGGATATTGGGCGATACGTTCCAGCGTGAGCTTGCCGTCAGATAACGGATGCCCGTCCGGCAGCACCAGCCCGTGGTTCCAGTCGTAACACTTGCGGCTATCCAGTGCAGAATCATTACCCAGCTCCTCGGTACATACCGCAATATCGGCCTTGCCGTCGTGCAGCATCCGTACCAGTTCCACTGGCGTACCTTGCAGGAAATGGATGGCAACATCCGGGTAACGCTGGCGAAATTCCAGCATCACTTCCGGCAGGAAATACTTGGCCTGGGTGTGGGTGGTGGCAATGCGGATTTCGCCACGGGTTTGCAGGCGATAATCGTCCGCCACCGCACGGATGTTTTCCATCGCCTGCTCAATACGGTCGAGTTCCTGCACAATGGCTCTACACACCGGGGTTGACTCCACCAATCGTTTCCCCTTGCGCTCGAACAACTGCATCCCCAGTTCCTCTTCCAGCAAGCCCAGTTGACGGCTGACGGCAGATTGCACGATGTAATGCTGATCGGCTGCTCGCGACACATTCATGCCATTGTTGAGCAGCGTCTTCAGCAAACGTAACTGGAACAGCTTCATAGCTTATCTCATATTTAGATATTCATATCGAATTATAGCGTTTTTCATTATTAAAGTGATACTGCATACTCGCCTCCATTGAATGAATTAGCGGAGGGAAACCTCGATGAGTATTCTGCACAAAATCCTGAACACCAGTGAAATCAGCACACTGGAACTGCTACTCAACGGCGCGTTTGAGCCTTTGCGCGGCTACCTGAATCAGGCTGACCATGTAAGTGTTTTGCAACGCAGCCGTCTGGCAAGTGGTCATCTGTGGCCCCTGCCGCTGGTACTGCCTCTCACTGCGACTGAAAAACGTGAAGCTCAACTGAGCGGGCGGATTGTGCTGGTTGACGCGGCAGAGCGCCGTGCGGTTGCCGAAGTGACCGTTGACAGTTTTTACCGCCTGCCCAATGACGTGGTAGAGCTGGCAGAAGCCATTGACCCGACCCGTACAGCGGATACCTGGTATGCCAGTGGCACAGTACAGCCTTTGCAGAAAATACTGCACCCGGCTTTCAACAGCATCCGCTTCAATGTCCCTACCCTGCGCCAGCATTTACAGGGCTGGAAAAGCATTGTTGCCGTGCAAGCCGCCCCGGAACTGGATCCCGCCGATCTGGAACAAGCGTGCGAATGGCTGACAGCCACTGAGGTAGGCGGCGGCTTACTGGTACAAGTCGGTGCAGATGAAACTGCCCCTGATTTCCACGAGCAAATGCGCAAACTGCGTAGCCAAGCCAAGTGTAATGCTGCCCGTCAGGTCAAACTGTCGCTGCTGCCTTGCGTAAAAGGGTTGGGTGAAAGCCGCTGCCTGCTGCTGCAAGCACTGGTTAGCCGCAATTACGGCGCAACCGGCTTCGTGATCGGGCGCAGCATCAGCCGTGAAGCCCGCCGCTGGCTGCAACAATACCGTGATGAAATCGGTCTTGAGCTGATTTCTGGGTTCCTCAAGCGTAACCGCCCCACCAAACCAGCGGTACGCCATCCACTTTGTGAAGTCGCCTGAAACATACCTGCCTCTCTTCAGGTGCGATCCGGTGCGGGCCTTTGGCCCGCATTTTTTTGCGTTTATTAATAAATACTAATATACTCATCGCAACAAAACCGTTAACCTGACCACCCACATAAAAGAGGAATACACCATGAGTATTGACCGCGTTGTACTGGCTTTCGCTGGCGGCATGATCCTGTTCGCGCTGCTGCTCGGCTATATCGGTTTCCCTACCGTTAGCGTCATCCTGCTAGCGTTTGTTGGCCTGAACCTGCTGCAATCTGCATTCACTGGCTTCTGCCCACTGGCTATCGTCCTGAAAAAACTGGGCTTCCAGTCAGGCTGCGCTTTCAACTAAGCTAAATCTTGCCGATAGGCAGGGTGAATGAAAACGTTGCACCCTGCCCCGGTTCCGATACTACCCACAATTGTCCGCCGTGGGATTCCACAATCGAGCGACATAATGACAGGCCGATTCCCATCCCTTTCGCCCCTTTGGTAGTGACGAAAGCGTCAAATACCCGCTGTCTCAGTTCTTCATCCATCCCAGGCCCTGTATCGGTAATATCGACTTGCACCTCAGCACCCTGCGGGTAACACCGTACCACCACCTGCCGCCGATGGGCATCCGCAGCCCTGACAGCATCAAGCGCATTTTGTACGATATTGAGAATAACCTGCTCAATCTGGATAGCATCCACATAAACATCCGGCATGTTGTTATCCAATTCCAGCAGAATCGGCACACCATGCTTGACTGACTCTCCCTTGAGCAACATCAGGCCGTCATGAATCAGGTCATGCAAATCGACCCTGGCTTTATTCGGTTGCTGCTTGCGCACAAACTCACGCAAACGCCGGATAATTTCTGAGGCACGTACTGCCTGCTTCTGGATACCCCCCAACGGTTCCAGCAAACGTTTGCTGTCCTGCTGACCTGCATGGATGAAACGCTGGCAAGCACTGGCATAATTGGCAATGGCAGTTAGTGGCTGGTTGATTTCGTGGGCAATACCGGAAGCCATTTCCCCCATGCTGTTGAGCCGTGCCATGTGAGCAAGGTCAGCCTGATGCTGGCGGGAAACATCTTCTGCCTGTTCGCGCAGGGCTTCCGCCTTGTCCAGCCGGAAAGCCAGCCGGATCACAATCACAATAACCCCCAGTACCATCATGGTAGCCAGCAGTGGCACAAATTCCCGGTGAGGCAAACCTGCCAGCCCCAGCAGGATCGGCAACCAGCCCAGCACCGGGGGAAACAGAGCCATCAACAGCATGACCTTGCGCATGACCAAACCGCCTGCACGGGCGCTGACCATGATGCTGAACAGGCCATTTTCCACCTTTGCCAAAATAATGCCCCAGCCCAATAGGGAAAAAGCGGTTGCAGTATGCAACGCCATATCCAGCTTCAGGGTAAATAGGGGCTCCTGATGGGCATAGCCGAAAAAGACCATTACCAGCAACATCACGCTTGCAAGCGCCATCAATTGTGCCAACTTGATCAAAGACTGCCGCTCCAGACTCAGCAGCAACAGAGCAACACTCGTCATGATGAAAGCCACGGCAATCAACGGTGAACCTGCCGAAGCAGCAAAACCATGCAATCCCAACCAGATCAAACCTTGCTGAAGCACATAAGCGGGTATTGCGTGCAGAGGGCTAAGCAGCATCAGCAAACCAACTAGGATACCGCCTGCTGCCAATACTTGTGCAACTGCCAAACGGAAGGGTGCAGGGTTGGCAGGCTGCAACAATAGCAACGCACCACCGGCAAACACAAAAGAAAAGGCTGTGGCGGGCGTCATGGGCGGCAAACCCGGAGCAATGCTGTACAGGGCTGGCAGATTGTTTACCCAACCAAACAGTACCATACCGCCCAACAGCATCACGCCGATAGCAGACAGGAAGGAAAGCCGATGCAAAAAACGCAAGATTTCAACGTTCAACATGCTGCTGGATGCATTCCGAAAAGTCCGAAGTACGCGGTGTATTTTACATTACCCCCCGAACAATCCCAAACCTTTGGGAAAAACGGTAGCAATTATCGACAAACTGACCACCATCTGTCTGTCCCTACCCAAAAACACTTGATAACCATGAGTACAAATTCATATTGCAATTGAACAGGATAGCAGAAATAATGCACACAACACTTTAAAAACAACAAGTGCGGGAGAACAATGATGACAACAATCCAGACGAGCAAACAGGGCGAACCCGTCCCAGCACATAGCGACCTGAACGAGCGGGAACTCTACCGTCGTGGGCGCAGGGGTGATGCCAGTGTCAGTGACCATCCTTTCGGCAAGGCAGGCTACCGTTATTACCAGATCGAACAAGCACAACGGCTCAGTCATACCCAGGCCGGAGAATACCAGCCGCGCTAGTCATGGATGAACATCTCAAAATTGCCGTTATCCTGTTGATTGCGGCTATCCTGATTGCTGCCATCGGCTCATGGGCTATCGCTTTTACCTGTGGCTACCTCGTGGCAACCCTTGTACAGTCACCCGGTATTGACAGGCAACGTATCCGACAAAAGCTGGTAACATTCTGGCATTCATTAACTTCCAGCAAAACAGAATAAACTTGTATCCTGCCGCCTCCACATAGACAGGCGGGTGAGAATAAAATAATCATGTCTCATAACCATCATCAAACCGGACTGCCTACGCTCGGCTTCACCTTCCACTACCTGCGACTGATACGCTGGCTACCGCTGGGGTTGTTTGCGGGAATAGCGCTGGCTGACAGCCTGCTGCAATACCAGCATGGATTGAACACTAACTGGCTGTTTGTCGGCATCTGTTTGCTGGCAGGCATACTGCTGTTCCAGCTCGGCAATATCCTTTGCTATCAGGAATACCGCAACCAGCAATTGTACCGGCAGCGAAAAGGCCAATCACAAACCGGCAAGCAAACCCAGATAGCGGCTGAAACGCCGTGCCGGAATTTCGCCTGCGCTTACCGCAGCTTTAATCGCGCAGCCCGGCTCATGCTGGTGGGTGCAGTTGTTGAAGCGGCATTCACCGAGAAACGGCGCGAACTCGGGGAAACCGCGTTCCAGTGCAGCAAAATCCAGCCCCGTCAAACCAAAGTCACGCACACCCGGCGAATCAATCAGCGTGCCGCCTGACGGCAGGCGGTACAAGGTGGCAGAAGTGGTAGTATGACGCCCCTCCCCGGTATCTGCCACTGCCCCGACCCGAATATCCTCTTCCGGCAATAGCTGGACAGCGATGGAAGATTTCCCCACACCCGACTGCCCTACCACAATGGCAGTCCGCTCATTGATTGCTCGCAGAATCTCGCCAACACCTTCATTTTGCGCTGCCGACACATGCAGGATGGGCAAACCGATACGCTGGAACTCTTCCAGACAGGCTTCATCTTCCGCTGTAGCGTGACTCGCCCGCAGATCGGCCTTATTCATCACCAGCAGCACATCAGCAGACAAACGGCGGGCGGCAATCAGGTAACGATCGAGCATGTCCCATAGCGGCGCTGGCTGCCAAGCTGTTACCACCACCAGCAAGTTAATGTTGGCGGCAATGGCACGAGGCTTGCCCCGGAAATCGGGTCGCTCCAGCACATTGTGACGTGGCAGGATCCGGGTAACAGCCGCATTGCCTTGCGCTTGCCGTTCCCATTGCACCTGATCACCACAAGCAAGATGGTCGAGCTTGCGCCGCGCAGTACAACGCAGCAAACCGTCAGGGGTTTCAACCAGAAGATCGGCACCGAAGCGGGTAATGACCTGCCCGATGCCGGAGGATGGAGGTAAAGATAAGTGTTCCGTCATGGATGCCTATTCTGACGGAAAACGTGACGTTTGCGTAGCGCAAACCTCACTGGGCAGCCGGAGTATTACCTGCTGCGGGTACAGCACCCGTGTTGGCAGCCGGAGCCGCAAACTTGTAGTAGGTTTTATTGAGGTAAGCGACCACATCCAGGATTTCATCGTCATACCAATTGGTAGGGAGATTGGCATCACACCGGCGCACCTGACTTTCCAGTTCAGCAAGGCTTTTCACCTTGCGGTCAGGGCGCGAAAATACCTCCGTACCGTGACAGTTGAGACATTGGGAGGCCGCAAACAGTTTTTGCCCGTTAACCGGATCAGGCGCTGCCCAAGCAGACTGAACCAGCAACAAGGCGCTCATGACAAACAAAACAGCTTTCATTTCACTACTCTTCTCAGGATCGTTGTTGTAAATGCGCAATCCGTATCGCTGCGGGCGGATGCGAATCATAAAACGCAGAATACAGCGGATCAGGTGTCAATGTACTCGCGTTCTCCCTGTAAAGACCTACCAAGGCGGCAATCAGTTCCGCACTGCTGGATTGTTCCGCTGCAAACGCATCGGCTTCAAACTCGTGCTTGCGTGACCACCAGGCCATTAACGGGCCGATGAAAAAGGTGAATATCGGGCTAACCAGTACAAACAGAACCAGCGCCATCCACGTTGACGGTTGACTGACCCCCAGCGAAGTATAAAACCATGCCTGCTGCATCAGCCACGCCAGCAGGGCAAAACCTGCCAGTGTCATACTAATGGAAAGCACCATGCCCTTGAGGATGTGCTTGCGCTTGAAATGCCCCAGCTCATGCGCCAACACCGCTTCTACTTGCGCAGGCGTCAGGTGTTTGAGCAAGGTATCGAAAAACACGATGCGTTTGTTTTTGCCAAAGCCAGTGAAATAGGCATTGCCATGCGCAGAACGACGAGAGCCATCCATCACGAACACCCCTTTGCTGTTGAAGCCGGTACGTGTCAGCAAGGCATTCAAACGCTCTGCCACTTCCCCCTCTTCCAGTGGGCTGAACTTGTTGAACAGGGGGGCGATGAACTTCGGGTACGCCCAAGTCATCAGCAGGGAAAAAGCCGTCAGGGCAGCCCAGGCGTATAACCACCAGCCGCTTCCAGCAGATTCCATCAACCACAGGATCAACATCACTAGCGGCACACCGATTAACAAGGTCAGGGCAGTCCCTTTCAGCAGGTCGGTCACAAACATGACCGGAGTCATCTTGTTGAAACCGAAGCGCTCTTCCAGCACAAAGGTACGGTACAACGACACGGGTATTTCCAGCAGACTGCCAATCAGCATCAGACTGATAATGACCGCCGTGCCGGTATACAACTCGCTCCAGCCCATGCTGCGCCACAGTTTGTCCAGCCAATCTAGCCCGCCACCCAGCGTCCAGACCAGCAGGATTACCAGCCCCAACAACAAGTCAATGCGCCCCACACTGCCTTTTGCCAGCGTATAATCGGCGGCTTTCTGGTGTTCTGCCAATGTTACCTTGCCTGCAAATGGGTCGGGTACGGCACTGCGGTGCTGGCTGACGTGCTGTTTCTGCCGCAGCGACAAGTACACTTGCACCAGCGTGGAAGCCAGTAAAAAAGCGAGAAAGAGGTAGGTAAATGTGTGCATGATATTTCTGTTACTATTCCGAATTCCGTCAAAGTCTAAGCAAGTGTAACCCAAGCAGCAATTTTATGAGTGAAAACAAGGAAAATCTGATCTGGATCGACCTGGAAATGACAGGTCTGGACAGTTTCAACGATGTCATCATCGAAATCGCCACCCTCGTCACCGACAAGCACCTGAATGTGCTGGCGGAAGGGCCGGTCATCGCCATCCACCAAAATGAGGCCATCCTCGCCAAAATGGATGACTGGAACCAGAAACAACATGGCGGTTCCGGCCTCGTGACCCGCATCAAAGCCAGCGCCTGGAATGAGCGACAGGCTGAGCTAGCAACGCTCGAATTCCTGCGACAACATGTGCCTGCTGGCATATCCCCCATGTGCGGCAACAGCATCTGTCAGGATCGTCGCTTCCTTGCCCGCCACATGCCGGAGCTGGAAAAGTTTTTCCATTACCGCAACCTAGATGTCAGCACGCTGAAAGAGCTTGCCAACCGCTGGGTTCCCGGCCTGACTGACAAATTCAAGAAGGAATCAAAACATCTGGCGATGGACGACATCCGCGATTCCATCGACGAACTGAAATTCTACCGGGAGCATTTCATCCGGCTTTAATCGTATTCGCTATCTTTCCAGATACGCAATACGGCAAAAACGTCGGCAGGTGTGTGCGTTGCCCGTCCGGCAATTTCCTCGGCACGGGCAATCACTTCCGGGATGTGGGTACGCAGGAACGGGTTGGTGTCGAATTCACGCCCCAGTTCAAACGGTACGGTAGCACGCCCGGAATCCAGCAATTCCCAGCATTCTTCCAGACGCGCATCCAGAGCCGGGTTATCCGGCTCCACCCATTTGGCGAAACCGATGTTGTCGACCGTGTATTCGTGGGTGCAATACACCAGCGTGTCGGCTGGCAATTGTGCAATACGGTGCAGGGAATGGTGCAAGTCTTCCAGCGTGCCGTCGAATACCCGCCCGCAACCGTTGCCGAACAGGGTATCACCACAAAACAGGCTGCCCTCGCCATAATAGGCAATGTGACCAGCGGTGTGCCCCGGCACGTCCAGCACCTCGAAACTGAGGCCAAGCTGTTCCAGATGCACCTGTTGCCCTTCCCCCAAGGCACGGGTGATGTGCGGGATCATTTCACTGGCGGGGCCATAGACCGGCAAACCGGGGTACGCTTCCAGCAGGGTATCAATGCCACCGACATGATCACGGTGATGGTGGGTAATCAGGATGGCAAGCGGCTGCATATCACGGCTTTGCAATTCTGCCAGTACGGGCGCAGCATCACCGGGGTCAACGATGGCAACCTGCTTGCGCTCTTCATTGCTGATGAGCCAGATATAGTTGTCTGTGAACGCGGGTACGGGGATCACCTGCATCATACGGCACACCTCTCTCGATTTCTTGCATTTCAAGAATAATGCACGAGCCTCTATAATCGCATATTTGCCAGTGAATCGGGGCGGATTTTCAGATGAACCAACCAACAGGCCAGCTTTATATCGTGTCAGCCCCGTCAGGTGCAGGCAAATCCAGTTTACTGAATGCCTTGCGCGGACGTTTGGCAGATGTGGCGGTATCCGTGTCACACACCACCCGCCAGCCGCGACCAGGTGAACAGGATGGTGTGCATTACCATTTCACCAACGTGGACAACTTCCGCCAACAGATTGCTGACAACAATTTCCTCGAATACGCACAAGTCTTTGACAATTTCTACGGCACTTCCCGCCTAGCGGTGGATGCGCAACTGGCTACCGGTCAAGATGTCATCCTCGAAATCGACTGGCAGGGTGCTCATCAGGTGCGGGAACGCGCCAGCAGCGTTGTCAGCATTTTCATCCTGCCCCCCAGCGTGACGGCCTTGCGCGAACGTCTGCAAGGGCGCGGGCAAGACAGCGAGGAAACCATCCAGCGGCGGATGCGGGATGCGCAAAGCGAAATGTCGCATTACCCCGAATACGATTATCTGGTCATCAATGATGATTTCAATACGGCGCTGGACGATTTGCTCAGCATCTTCCACAGCGAACGCCTGCAACGGGCACGCCAGCAACAGCAGCATCAGGCACTGCTAGACGCTTTGCTCGCCTGATGGCTTTCAACGTCGTCAAATTTTCCCGCCGCTGGCTGAAATTCCTGCCGGATAGCCGTCGGCTGGAGCTTTACCCGCCGTGGTGGATGATGCGTATCAAGGTGCTGAAGCTGGAAAACGACTGGCGGCACATCCGTATCCGCCTACCGCTAACCTGGGCTTCGCGCAACATGGGCGGCAGCATGTTCGGCGGCTTTCAGGCATCGCTGGCTGACCCGATTGCCCCGCTGGCGTGTGCGAAAGTGTTCCCGGCATATCACGTGTGGACACGCCATCTGAGTGTGGATTTTGTGCGCCCCGGCATTACCGACATGGAATTGCGCTTTGATTTCCCGCCGGAAAAGGAAGTGGCAATCCGGGAGGAACTGGCGCGGCGCGGGCGCAGCACCCCGAGTTTTGAGTATGGTTTGTACGACAGCCATGGGCGGCTGTGTACCAAAGTGGTGTGCGTGGTGGCGATACGTCCGTCAGGGTATTTGAAGTCGGTGGGGTCGGCGACGTAACAGGAATTAGCCATTTCATGGGGAACTGGCAGTAGCATCCTTGGCTGTGATCAGCAGATTGGGGGTCTCATCATGCTCGACTAGCCAGTTCTGGGTGAAGGCAGATTGCCCCATACTCGCCCATTTTTCCGACGGGATACGCTCAAAGTCGATGCTGGCAGAGTAAATGTTAGTGGCAATATTTTTCACGTATTTGACCACCTCCTTGCCGTTGACCATTTCACCGTAACGATGTCCGACACCGTGATTGATATTGGCAATAACTTCACTGGTGTTGTTGGTATCTACGCCGTCAAGGGATGCACGCAAAATGTCATAAGAGCGCTGTTGTGACAAGGCAAGCAATTTGGGAATGGTATGATAATCGCCACGCACAGTATTGTCAGAGTCATCCGCCGAACGCCCTTCCAACAAATGGGAAATGATCACAGTCGGGTATTTCAGGTTCGGTTTCTGAATCACGTCCACGATGGTATTCAACCGGGTTTCCTCGGGCATTGTCTGCCTTACGGCACTTTCAATACGGTTTTTTTGCATGGCGGGAAGCTGCACGATTGTACCCGCCTGCTGCTGGCGTTGCGGCAAAGGTTGAGGCATCTGTTGAGCGGCTGACTGGGTATTGGGGTTAACGCTGCCCGCGTTGCTGTCAGCCGTTTTTGCTGCACTGGAAACGCAGCCATTCAAAAGCAAGGTAAAAACCAAAACACAGGGGAGCAACCCTTTGTGGCAGGATATTTTCATCACAATACAGCCCTTGTCAGTCGTTGAGAAAGAAAATGACACTGGTTGTTATAGATCAGGATCTTGCTTTGTGCAAACAGAATGACAGATACGGATTAAGAAACCGGAACCTGCCATCGCCAGATTTTGTTTTCCCACCCGATATTGAGGTTAGCGTGTCCGCCCTCTCGGTGGTGGACGCTTTCCTGCACCTGCCGGACGCGCTGTCTTTCCAGCAGGACGTGGCTCAGGCTTGCTACCCAGCGACGGCTTCTGCCGATGTACCGCAGTTGCAGACCGTGATGCTGGCTTGCGTGCCAAGTTCGGCTTGAAGTCGGAACCATCGTCAAACGTCATGCCCACGGTAGCATACAGCTTGCGCAGCTCCCTTACATCCAGTTCCTTGTGATGCCCGGTGCGCAGGAAGCGCGGCAGTTCCACCGTGCCGTACCGGATACGGATCAGGCGGCTGACTTTCACCCCTTGCGATTCCCACAGACGGCGCACTTCGCGGTTGCGGCCCTCCGCCAGTACCACGTGATACCAGTGGTTGGCTCCTTCACCACCGGCATCCTTGATGCGCAGGAAATTGGCTTTGCCGTCTTCCAACTCCACCCCTTCCTGCAAGGCGATCAGCATTTCTGGCTCGACCTTACCCAGCACCCGCACCGCGTATTCACGTTCCACTTCGGAAGACGGATGCATCAGCTTGTTGGCAAGCTCGCCATCGGTGGTGAACAGCAGCAGACCGTCGGTATTGATGTCGAGCCGCCCCACCATGATCCAGCGCCCGGCACGGATGCTGGGTAAGGCTTCAAACACGGTCTTGCGGCCTTCGGTATCGCTTTGGGTACAGACTTCACCCGCAGGCTTGTTGTACATCAGCACTTTTGGGGTGGCATTCAAGCGGGAACCAAGATACAGGCGTTGCCCGCGCAAGCTGATCTGGTCGCGTTCGTCGACCGATTGTCCGGCTTCGGCAGGCCGCCCGTTAACAAGGATTTCGCCTGCTTCCACCAGGCGCTCGATTTCGCGGCGTGAACCGTAACCGGCACGCGAGAGGATTTTCTGGATGCGTTCTTTCATGAATGGGATATTATCACGACCTCAGTAAAAAAGGATGCGCCCGCTAACATGATGGTCTCACGCACCGAACGCCCGACCGGCGACCGCCGCGACTGGCACAACCTCAAATCCATGCTGCCCTTCCTGTGGGAATACCGTGGGCGTGCGTTATTTGCGCTGGCTTGCCTGATTTTGTCGAAAGTGGCGAATGTCAGCGTTCCCGTGGTACTAAAAGACATCGTGGACAATTTGCAAGGCAAACCGGAACAGTTGCTGGTACTGCCGGTGATCCTGCTGCTGGGCTACGGCTTGTTACGGCTGGCGAGTGCGCTGTTCAACGAATTACGCGACACAGTGTTCGCGCGGGTACGTTACCACGCGATGCGCAAGCTGTCGGTGCGGGTGCTGGAACATTTGCACAACCTGTCGCTGCGTTTCCACCTCGAACGCAAAACCGGCGCAATCAGCCGCGATCTGGAACGTGGCACATCATCGGTGAGTACCCTGATGAATTTCATGGTGTTCAGCATTATCCCGATTGCGGTGGAATTCGGGTTGGTCGCTGTGATTCTGCTTGGCAATTATTCGCCGGTATTCGCGCTGATTACCTTTGCTACCGTAGCGGTGTATGTCATTTTCACCGTCAAGATTACCGAATGGCGCATGGATCACCGCCACGCCATGAACCGTTTCGATTCGCAAGCCAGCAATCAGGCGGTGGATAGCCTGATCAATTACGAAACTGTCAAATATTTCAATAATGAAAAGCTGGAACTGGAACGCTACAACAGCACGCTGGGACAATGGGAAGAATCCGCCGTCAAAAGCCAGACTTCGATGTCGATCCTGAATTTCGGGCAATCGTCGATCATTGCGGTTGGCGTTACCCTCATCATGTTTTTTGCCGCGAATGCTGTGGTCACGGGGGAAATGAGCATCGGCGATCTGGTGATGGTGAATGCCTTCCTGCTGCAACTGTTTCTGCCCTTGGGGACACTGGGCATTGTCTACCGACAGGTGAAATACACGCTGGCAGACATGGACATGGTGTTCCGCCTGCTAGAAACCCCGCAGGAGGTCAGGGATGCACCGGATGCGCTGGAATTGCAGGTCAAACAGGGCGTAATCCATTTCGAGAACGTTGATTTCGCCTATCAGCCAGAGCGCCCGATTTTGCACGGGGTCAGTTTCAGCGTACCTGCCGGGGCGAAAGTGGCGGTGGTGGGGCATAGCGGCGCGGGCAAATCCACCCTGTCGCGCTTGCTGTACCGATTCTACGAAGTGACGGGGGGACGCATCCTGATTGATGGGCAGGATATTGCCCAAGCTACCCAAGCCAGTTTGCGCAAGACGATTGGCATCGTGCCGCAGGATACCGTGCTGTTCAATGACAGCATCCGTTACAACCTGCAATACGGCAACCCGCACGCGACTCAGGCCGAGCTGGAACGGGCAGCGGACATGGCACACATCCGTCATTTCATCGACAGCCTGCCGGATGGCTGGGATACCATGGTCGGCGAACGCGGCCTGAAACTGTCGGGTGGGGAAAAACAGCGGGTAGCGATTGCCCGTGCTATCCTCAAGCAACCCCCGATCCTGATTTTCGATGAAGCCACGTCTTCACTGGACAGTGCTACTGAACAGGCCATCCAGCAAACCCTGCACGAAGTCGCAGGACATCACACCACCCTGATGATTGCCCACCGGCTTTCCACCATTGTTGATGCTGACCGGATTCTGGTGATGGATGGCGGCAAGGTGGTGGAACAGGGGACTCATGCAGAATTGCTCACGTTGGGCGGACAGTATCATCGGATGTGGGAGTTGCAACTCAGGGAGAAAACGGTCGGTGAGGATGGGACAGATCCTTGAAGAAGATGGAGAAATTACACCCAACTCTCCTGCCGCAAAGTATATGCAGAGATTCAAGGCTTTACGGTATGACAAACGGCGTTTATATTTATGTATATACAGGTCTCGTAAAGGAGCTTCACCATGATGCAAGCCACTCTCGCTAAAGTTTTCACCAGCGGTAACAGCCAAGCCATCCGTTTGCCTAAACAATTCAGGCTGGATGTCAAAGAGGTATTTATTCGCTGGAGTGGCAATAACCTTCTTATCATGCCTCACCCGGATTCGTGGGAAGGTTTCATGCAAGGTTGCACGGGGTTCAGCGATGATTTCAGTATCAACAGTGACGCATTGCCCGCCGATGTTGAACGCTGTGGGTTTTACTGATGCTGTACATGCCGGATACCAACGCCTGCATCGGCATTATCAACAACAAGCCAGCACAATTGCGGCAAAAGCTGTTTCAGGTCGCGGTTGAGCAGGTCGCCATTTCGCAGATGGTATTGTATGAACTGGAATACGGTATCTGCCGTTCACAGCATCAGCGACGTAACCGCGACAACCTCAATAATTTCCTCAAATACATTCAAGTGCTGGATTGGGGCGAAGAGCAATCGCAAGAAGCGGCGTTGGTGCGCTGTGAATTAATGCAGTTGGGGCAACCGATTGGGCATTATGATACCTTGATTGCCGCTCATGCCCGTTCGGTGAATGCGACGTTGGTGACGCATAATGTCCGCGAGTTTGAGCGGGTACAGGGGTTGTTGTTGGAGGATTGGGAGTGAACGCCCGAACGATGAAAAGCGAATATACCTCTATCGAATTGTGCGCCGGAGCAGGTGGACAGGCACTTGGTTTACACTTGGCAGGTTTCCAGCATCAGCTTTTGATGGATATAGACAAGCCAGCGTGTCAGACACTCAAACATAACAATGCCTTACATGGCTTGGGTTGGGGTGAAATCGTCGAAGGCTGCATAGAAGAATTCGCCACATATTCCTCTCACCAATACAAGGGCATTGATCTGGTTGCGGGTGGCGTCCCTTGCCCACCTTTTTCAACAGCAGGTAAGCAACTTGGCAAGCAGGATGAACGGGATTTGTTTCCTGCTGCATTAAATATTGTGAAAAACACTCAGCCAAAAGCTGTCATGTTGGAAAATGTGGCTGGTTTGCTGGATGTAAAATTTGATACCTATCGCGCTGAAATTGAATCCCGATTGGAGCGCATGGGGTATAAAATTTTCTGGAAATTGCTCAATGCTTGTAATTTTGGCGTACCTCAATTGCGTCCACGGGTCATTCTGGTGGCGTTAAAAGCGGAGTTTGCGGGGTACTTTGCGTGGCCTGATGGCAGTATTACTCCTCCGACAGTTGGTGAAGCCCTGTATGACTTGATGGCCTCACAAGGCTGGGAATATGCGGCAGAGTGGAAACAAAAGGCTAACAAGATTGCCCCTACTCTGGTTGGTGGCTCTAAAAAACATGGTGGACCTGATCTCGGCCCAACCCGTGCCAGACGCGCATGGCAGGCTTTGCACGTAAACGGTAATCTTGTCGGGGAACATCCACCAGAAAAGGGTTTTGTCGGCTACAAAAATAAGGTTGGCTACGAATACATGCCGTTATTGACAGTGAGGATGGCTGCCAGAATCCAAGGTTTCCCTGATTGGTGGGAGTTTTACGGCAAGAAAACGCCAGCTTATAGACAAGTAGGTAATGCTTTGCCACCACCTGTGGCGGAAGCGGTTGGCAGACAAATTATTTATGCGCTTGATATGGCGAATAGCAGCCGCTTGGCCGCTTAGTTTTTTTCCCACTTGTCCAGATACTCATTAGCCGCAGACTCTATGATTTGGTCGCAGCTTTTGCCCGTCCGGTTTGCGTATCTGGTCACTCTTTTTAGGGTTTGTTCACTGATCGAAAACATGGCTCGTACCCCATGTTTTTCAGGGAAAGCCCAAGAACAGGTTTGGCAATCCAGCGAACACCCCTCACACGCTCGGCGTTTGCCAACATTGCAGTTATTGCACATGGGTTGCCAGTTATGGAGTTCGTTGCCGCCACCACGCGAGAGCGGTACTTTGTGATCGGCTTGCAAACCTCTGACACCGGGTTGGATATGCACGCCACAGGTGACGCAGGTGAAACCATTGTCTTGAAATAGCTTGTGTTTCTGACTTTGGGTCAAATACTCACGGTCTTGCGCATCAGCCAGTTTTGGAGAACGGATGCGCCATGCGTGACCGGAAAATGCGTCAAGGTAAGTCGTTTCAATATCGCATCCCAGTTGGTCGCGGAGTTCTCTGGTGCGACGGTCAAAGTATTTCTGTCCTGTCAGTTCCAGTAGTTCGGCAGAAGATACCCAAGGTTTTGGGAAACTGTCAGATTCATTACCCCACAGTCGCCGGATGATTTTTTCTTTTACATCACTGATTTTCTTACGGTCGTTCAGCAATTGGAGGTAATTGTCTACGCTCATAACAGCCCTGATGAATTGTTGTCAGGACGATAATACTACGCTTGTTGGATGATTAGCCATTTAACATCCACGCTTGGGTTTGCTGGCTGGCTTAGGTTTTCCTCCTATGCCTGCCCGTGGCTTCGGCGGCAACCCCGTATGCTGCGTGAGGATTTTCCCACCCTGCAACTTACCCGCATTCGGTTTGGCAACCGCGACAGGTTTCTGTTCCGGCGCGATTTTTAAATAGCCGCCGACGTGGTGCGTGACCAACTCCTTGATGTATCCGGGGTCTTTGACCGCCAAATCGTAACGCAAGCCCTAACCAATCAAGACCTTTTTAATGCCCGGTAAATTACGTGCAGTGCGGTACAGTTCTTTTAACGCGGCGTGGTCGGTGTTGAGGTTTTGGCAAATATCGGGGTAAACGCAGGCGGGTTTGCGGCAGGCGGCTTCGATCTTCGGGTCTTTGCAGGCGAGGCGGTACATATTGGCGGTGGGGCCGCCGAGGTCGGAAATCACCCCGGTGAAACCCGGCACTTTGTCGCGGATTTCTTCGACTTCGCGGATGATGGATTCCTGCGAACGGTTCTGGATAATGCGCCCTTCGTGTTCAGTGATGGAATAGAAGGTGCAGCCGCCGAAGCAGCCGCATATGATGTTGACCGAGAAACGGATCATCTCATACGCGGGGATGCGTCCGCCGTTGTACGACGTGTGCGGCAGGCGGGCGTAAGGCAACCCGAACACGAAATCCATTTCCGGCGTGGTCAGCGGGATCGGCGGCGGGTTGATCCACACCTCCACCGTGCCGTATTTTTGCACCAAAGCGCAGGCGTTGCCGGGGTTGGTTGCCAAGTTAAACAGCAAAACACACCATTATAATCATTGCCATATTATTGAAACACACCCATAAAATAATAATCCATGTTATATTCCTGTATAGGTAACAATGGATCAGGCTCGATCATGCAACGTCATCAGCTCCACTTCCTTGAAAACTGGTTACAGAAGAAAAACAGAAAACCGCTGATTATCAGAGGTGCTCGCCAAGTCGGAAAATCAACTCTGGTTGAGCTGTTTGCTAGACAGGGTGGACATAATCTGCATAACGTCAACCTGGAGCGTTTCCCGGAACTGGCTGACGTATTCGCTGGCAAGAACCCGGAACAGATCATGGCGCAGATCGAATTTTTACCCGGTATGCCTTTGGTCAATGAAAAGCCATTACTGTTTCTGGATGAGATTCAGGCAGTACCACAGGCTATTCCAGCCTTGCGCTATTTTTATGAGGATATGCCTGAGCTTCCCGTTGTCAGCGCGGGGTCACTGCTGGAATTTGCCCTGAGTGAGCATCAGTTTTCCATGCCGGTTGGGCGTGTTCAGTACCTGCATATGGGGCCAATGCGCTTTAGTGAATTTCTGTTGGCTATTGGGGAAGCCAAACTGGCCGAATTCATCCTGAATTATCAATACGGCGACAGCGTGGCTGACATCGCCCACAAACGCTTGCTGGAACTGCTGCGTAGCTACTATTTTGTCGGTGGAATGCCTGAGGCGGTCGCGGTATTTGCCGATACCAAGAGTTATCGTGAGGTCAGCGATGTGCATAATTCCATCATTGATACCTATCGGGAAGACTTCCCCAAATATGCAGGCTCGCGCAATCTTGTGCGCATGTTGAACGTCTTCAATTTCGCTGCCAGAAATGTGGGCGTGAAGGTTAAGTATGCCAATATTTCGGCGCAGGATCAGAGCGCAACCCTGAAAAAAGACCTAGAGTTATTAGCGATGGCACGGGTTATCAGCAAAGTCGTGCACAGCCATTGTTCTGGTTTGCCGTTACAGGCTGATATTGAAGAAAAAGTTTTCAAACTACTGTTTCTGGATGTGGGTTTGATGAACGCCATCAGCGGCCTGAACTGGCGCGTGCTTTCCCAACTGGATGAAATGAAACTGATCAATGAAGGGGCTATTGCCGAGCAGTTTATCGGTCAGCACCTGCAAGGCATTCTGGCGGATACACCGAACCGTGAACTGACCTACTGGCTGCGGGAAGGCCGTGCGTGCAATGCGGAAGTGGACTTTGTGATTGCCTTGCAAGGGCAGATTTTACCGGTAGAAATCAAGGCGGGTGCTACCGGCAGCATGAAATCCCTGCATCAGTTTATGGGGGAAAAGGGGCAATCACTGGCAATCCGTTTTGATGCCAACTTGCCGGACGATTTTGAGGTTAGCACCACCATCCGTAAGGGCGATACCACCAGGGATGTGCATTACCGGCTACTATCCATGCCGGTGTATCTGGTGGAAAGGCTGGATGAGATCGTTGCATCCTGCCTAGAAAAGCGGGTAGTTTCTTGAAGGGATATGATCCATCGGGGCATGACAAATAAGGACTATCATGGCTAGTGTAGGACGTTTATGGAAGATCATGCCAAATAAGTACTTGTTTGTTACATGTACAATAATTTGGACGCTCTCTATTTCCATTAACGTGGTTGATAAGGTTTATTTTAGTGGAATATTTATTATGCCGCTTGCGGTTGCTGGCGGTGTGCTAACTATTTGGTTACTATCTTTATGGTTCATTAAGGCAGTAACTTTTTCTAGTGGAATGACTTCTTATATTCCATTTTGGCTCATTATGTGTTTCGGGGTCTTAGCCGAGCAGCAGTGACAACAAGGCA